>ERZ777305.226-NODE-226-length-96700-cov-9.024792_pt1 | contig 96700 bp, 84 predicted proteins | sample MGYA00374965_ERZ777305 | MGnify/ENA primary metagenome ERZ777305 (study PRJEB29328, sample SAMD00013331) | mouse gut metagenome | study: EMG produced TPA metagenomics assembly of the Metagenome analysis of fecal microbiota from mouse which was promoted... | reverse complement strand
ATGTCCGAAATGAACACCTGCCTCCAACAACTGTTTCATTGAAATAACGCTCATGATTCTACCTCCATTTGGTTGTCTGCCATATACCTTGCGCCGCTCTGCCACCCAGACGTTATGGGCACCGACAAGGGCTGGATATATGTGATTAATAGGATAATGGCGCATTGCGCCGTGTGCAACGCACACTTAGATACTATATCATAAAAGAATCCCCCTTGCAAGGGGGATTCTCCATAATTTCAGCTCCTGAACTCCTAATTCCGGAACATTTCTACAATCTTCTGCAATTTCACTACATTCTCCGCATTGGCATCCATCAGCTCCACATTACCTTCTACCAAATTGGATACATCCTGGGTCTTTTGGGCAATCCTTGTGATATTCTGCGCCGCATCTCCCACCGTTAATGTGATAGCATTGACAGAGTCCGCAATCTCCACAATCGCGGCAAGAAGTGTATCCACTTCCTCACCAATCGTCTTCATATTGTCTTCAAAGCCGGAGGCGTCCTCCGTATACTGCTTTGCCACATCCATGAAACCGCTGTAATCCTTCAGCACTGTCTCCTCCAGGAACGAAAGGGTTTCCTTCATGCAGGCTTCCATATTCTTTACCGCCTGGTTGACCTCTGTGGTAATGCCGTTGATATTCGCGACTGTTGAGGATGTCTGGGAAGCCAGGCCGCCGATTTCATCTGCCACCACGGCGAAACCTCTCCCTGCTTCCCCGGCTCTTGCCGCCTCAATGGAAGCATTCAGGGCAAGCAGATTGGTCTGGCCGGAAATATCCAGAATAGACTGGGTAAGCTGATTTATCTTCTCCACAGCCTTAGCCTGTTCCATAGCTGCCGCTGATTTCTCCTGCACCGTACGATACATCTGGGTTGTTTTATCCTGTGCCACTCCCGTGGTATTCTTCAGATTGTCTGCACGATGTCTGCTCTCTATGGACGCCTGTTCCCCTTCCCTGGAATTATCCCGGATTGTCTGGGCACGCTCTTTTACATGTGATACTGTATGATTGACTGTCTCCATAGCAGCCGCTGTCTCTTCCATCGCTGCCGCAAGTCCCTGTGTGGTTTCTGAGTTCTCACCGCTCATAACCTGCACCTGGTCCGTAATACTTGTAAGCTGTTTTAAGGTATCATCCAAATCTGAATGCGCTCTCTGTATATCCGCCGCCATGGCGCGAAGGCTGGCCCGCATCTCCCGCAGAGAATTAGCCATATTGCCGCTTTCATCCTTCCTTTTGCAGAGTCTGTCGCTGTTTTCGTTTCTCTGAAAATTAAACTGCGCTGTACTCTCCACAATCTCATTAATCTGGGTGATAGGCCTTGTGATCACGATTCCCATCACGGCTCCGATCAGCACAGATATCACCATGGCTACCAGCGCACCGCACAGGATCAGCAGTATGATATGTGCCGCCGCACTTCGCAGTTCCTTTTCCGGTGCTGTCAGCACATAGCGCATATCATTGCGAAGCGTCACATAACACAGTTCCTTATCTTCCCCCTGGAAACTGTAATTCAGTGTCATCTTTTCCCTGGCGGGGTCAAGCAGCGCTTCCTTAACGCCTGCTGCACCCTGCACAGTATCCACAGCCGTACCAACCTCTAACTCTTTATGATAGACAATATTGCCTTTCCCATCCGTCAGAAAAGCATAGCCGCTTTCAAACACACTGGCACTGTCTATGGCTTCCGTAAACTTGCCAAAATCTATATCCATACCGATGATACCTATGGACTCCCCGTCAATGGTAATGGGAATTACATAGGACACCATATAGACATTGATGTTGGAATTTAAATAAGGATCCATCCAGAGCGGCGCGCCATGCTGCACCGGTATGTAATACCAGCCCACATGCTCCAGATCACCAGGATCATACATGGAAAAATCTGTGGGGGTTATGCTGGTAAATTCATCTGTATCATTATCCCTGGTAAGAAATACACCGCTGTCGGGCTCCGTAAAATCCGGATTATAGCGAATATATGCTGTCAGGGCACCCTCGGTATTACCGCCAACCTCATACAGCATCTGCTCCATGATTTCCGTAAAAGCATCCACATATGCCTTATCCTTCTTAAAGGCTTCCACGTCGTCAAGCTGTTGCAGCACAATGCTGTAAGCTGTGTTGACAGACTGCTCCACCCGTTCCAGCTGTGCCTCCATCTGTGCTCCCAGATTTTCACAGATATACCGCATTTCTTCCTTAGAATCTTCATATTCGCTTCTGCCGGAATTCACTACGCTGATTCCGCCGCAGATACCCGCAGATAAAAGAGAACATATCACTACAGTTAGTATAATTCTGGCTTTGATTGTCTTCATACGGCTGCTCCTTTATCCTGTTATTCCTGTCCGGTTAAAATCCTGGCTATCTGTTCATCACTTGCATCCGTCGGTATCCGGAAGGTTCCTGTCCTGAGCTTCTTATCATAGCCCTTTTCACACAGGAAATCATCAAATGTTTCCGCCGACATGACCACTCCCGCCTCCTTTAATTTCAATGCCACTTGATAAGAACCGTCACCGCTTGCTACGGTAACCCGCTCTATTTTCACGGAGGCCGAGGGCTTATCGTCCTGCTTTGTCATCTCGTTCGTATCTGCCATCCCAGGTTCTGCCTGTGTCTCTGCGCGCTCTTGTGCCTCTTCGGGCTCTTGTACCTCCTGGGTATCAGGCTCCGCTTTTACCGGCTCTTCTTCCACAGGCTGCGCCGCCTCCAGCGGACTCTCTGTTGCCTCTGTTTCCTCTGCTGGTTTAGCTGACTCTGGATTTTCCGAAGGCTTCTGCGGCACCTGCGGATTTTCGGGCTCCGGTTCTGGCTGTTCCTTTGCTCCCTCCGGTTCTGTTTCTTCTATATTCTGTTCTTCCTGTTGTTTACTGTCATCCAGGTCTGAGAGATAAGTATCTTCCACCATACCCAATTCCTTCGCCCTGGCAATAATCTCCTCATCTGTCATCTTATGATTACCTGAGAGCGCGATTCCCATAATAATCGCTGTCATTACAATGCCAATGCCCAATCCCCGCAAATAATATTTCCGCTCCATATCTCACCCGCTCATCCAATGTCCCTACATGCCCTCAAACAAATCTATGACCAGTTTCACCTCGCCAAGTCCCAGACCCAGCTCCTTGGCAATCGCCATATTTGATTTGCCTGCCTTATGCAGTTCTAAAATACGTTCATTGCTGTTACGCCCGTTATCTTTCCCTTTGGCAAACTGAATTTCCACACCCCGAACATCTTCGGACGCAGTTTCCTTACGAAATCCCCTCCTGGCCTTCGTTTTCCGTCTTGGTTCCTCAGCCTCCTCCTGCTTTGTCCCGAAAATTCCCAGGCTGGCGAAAGCCTCACTGGTAGAAATATCCTGCTGCGGTGCCACATAATCTCCGTCAGGCTCATGAATGATTTCCACCCGCTTGGGTTTTATGGGCATAAACTCCGTCTCCTCAGGTTCCGTTTCTACCATAGGACCGGTGGCTGCCTGTACTTCTTCTGGCACTACAGAATTGACAGTTTCACTCTCGACGACGTCATCATCAACCAGTTCCTGTACCTCATCCAACACATCCTGATGATATTCCTTGGCGCTGTGAAGTGACCACAGATCTGTTCTGGTATCCTGCACTGCTCCCATCACGGACTCCACGGCTTCCTGTACAGCCTCTTTCGCCTCCCTGGCAGTTGCTTCGGCATCCTGGATTTTCAGGATTGCCGCTTCCGCAGCATCCTCTGCATCCTTCACCTTTCGTGCCGCTTCTACAGCAGTGATCTCTGCATCTTTTACTGTCTGCTTGATTTCATCAGCAGCCTGGGTAGCCTCATTGATCGTAAGCATCAGATTATCATGTTTATCATTCAGCATATCATACAGGAATATGACTTCTTTATGATTCTTATTGATTTCCTCCAGCACCGTATCAGAATACTCATTCACTGCCATGATCTTTTCATTCGCTACGCGCTCCATGGCACGTTCTGTTTTCTCTATAGAATAGCTGATTGTCTCATCAACAATATCTGCAATCCTTTCCCTGGTATCCTTCACCTCAGCTTCCACCATCCGTCTGACTTCAGCCTCGCTGATCAGCTGTACTCCCTCGTCCGCATCTTTCTTTCTGGCCGGCATAAGATATCCCAACAGGAATACACCCGCACCGATGATGATCATTACGATCTCTGTTGCACTCATTCTTCCATTCCCTTCCGTAATCCGATTGTCTACCTGGAGACATCGAAAGTACTGACACCTTTCAAAAGAACCTTCCCGTCGGATTCCTTCTTCAGGTTCTTTCTGTTCTTGCCGCCATCCCCGCGGTACTCATTACTCCCCTTATCTTTGGCATCAAACTTTCGATTATGATATTCCGGCTGATCTTTTTGGTTAACCCGCTTGACTTGTTTCTCTACCTGCTTCGTCATCTGCTGGCCAAAATTTGCCTGCTCTACCATTCCTTTTGTATCGTCATTATGTTTCATCGTGGTATAATCCTGGGCCCTCGTAATCTGCCCCTGCATTTCCACAAACCCTATCGCCATTTGATACGCCCCTTTCTTTTACTTATATTCTGCTGCTCTGCTTAAAACGGCACCATCTTCACATCGCCCTTATCCCTGATGAAACGGCAATAATGAGAGGTCTTCTGTACCACCATGGATACATCCCCAATGCAGATCCTGGTACCTGGATACACCATTCCATGAACCCGTACCACCGTATCCATGGGATTACCCACCTGCTTTTCCAGTTCCTGCAATTCTTTATTGGACGCCTCCAGCGATCTGCTCTTCTGCTCATTTGCCAGTACCAGCGTCTGCACATATTTTATCTGTTCATCATTCAGCCGCACCCCCTGGGCAAGCTTCTGTTTCGTGGAAACAAGAATCGGCTGAACCATCTGCAAAGTCTTCATATCCTCTGAAATCTGCTGCTGCAGCTGCTTAATGCGTGCTTTGACCGCCGGATCTGCACCCACTTCAATGATGGTATCCGCACCCATCTGCGATCCCAATGTCTTCACATTGATACTTCCTGTGGCACAGACCTTTCCTCCGGTAATAAATCCGCGTTTCCCATCTACATTCACTTCACTGCCAGCCGAGATCCTGCTGTGCAGAATGGACTCGGATGCTACATATCCCTTCGCTTCAGCAGTGACATTCTCCAGGAATTTGGCGACGATATTTCCCTCCGCTTTCAGCAATCCCTTCCCCATACCATTCATGCCTCTGGTAATGATAATGTTACCGCCGGCTTCCAGGACTGCACCTTCCACAACGCCCTTCACCATAATGTCTCCCTGGGCCTTGACATGAAAGTTTGTAAACACATTTCCATTAATCTGTACATTGCCTTCGTAATCTATATTTCCGGTGGAATTGTCCACATTCTCTACCACCAGTTCATCTGACACAAAGACTGCTCCATCCACCAGCTCCACATGTCCGTTTACCATGGAAGTCAGTTTCAGACCATCCTCCGACTGTTCAATATTATGTCCATAGTCAAAGGTTGCTCTCTTCACTTCGGCGGGCATAATCTTTTCGCCCATAACATTACTTCCCGGCACACCCGGCACTTCCGGATGAAGGACTGCCAGTTCATCCCCTGCATTACAGTGATTTAGTATATTCAGATGAAAAAAATCTACGCTGCCATCTTCCTTTAACGTAGGCTTGGCTTTCTTATCCGTATTAAATTTATATTCAATATAAGCATCTTTACCCTGAACAGGCCCTCTTCCCTGGGCTACCAGGATATCCTCGCAGTAATGTCGGTTTTTAAAATATTTTATGATCTCCTCTTTTTTGATGCCGCACTTGACACCCCGTGTCAGCAGATCCTGCACAAACTCCTGCGGCGTCATATTCTCGCCGCCCACGGAAGGCGCATAAAACTTTGCATAAGCCTGCATTTTATCAGGCGTAATCGTCAGTTTATAACATTCTCTCTCCGGATATCTCGGCTGTGTAGTAAGAAGAAGTTCTGTCTCTTCTATCTGTGCAGTCTCCACCGCTCGTCTTAAAGCCGGCAGATCACTGGCATAATTTTTCAGTGTCAGATACTCAACTATATCATTAAGTTCAACCGGCTTACCGCCCTCTGTTGGCGGAATCAACCTGATGGCTGACATTTTCTCTCCGTTTACCAGTCTGAAATAACCGTTCATACATACCCCTATTTTCTTCCGTCGGTATCTGTGAGTATCCCTATATAATTCCCCAGCTTGCCCCGCATCTTCTGCAATGCCCTTGTGTGCAGCTGGGATATCCTGGACTCAGACACCTCCAGGATATTACTGATCTCCTTTAAGGTCAGTTCCTCATAATAATACAAAACAATAACCTTACGCTCCTTCTCTGTAAGAAGTTCCAGTGCCTGTGCCAGTATCTTTTTGAGTTCCTCCTTCTCCAGAATCTCCTCCGGAGAGTCAAACTGGGAACTCTTGGAATGTCCTGCATCATTGGCCACCTCACTCCCCTGTTCCAGGAACTCATTGAGTGACACCACATTCGTAATCTTCATCTGGGTCTGCCAGTCCAGATACTCGCCGTCCGTAATGCCAAGGCTTGCTGCAATCTCCTCGTCTGTGGCGCTTCTGCCATACTTAGCTTCAATATCCTTGATTGCCGCATCTATCTTCTTTTGTTTCTGCCTGATTGTACGCGGAATCCAGTCCATCTTACGAATCTGATCCAGAATGGCGCCTCGAATGCGAAGACTGGCATAAGTCTCGAACTTTACATCCTTCAGACAGTCAAACTTGTCAATGGCGTCAATCAGCCCAAAAATTCCGTAACTTACCAGATCCTCATACTCCACATTATATCCCAGATACATACTGAGACGCCCGGCAACCACCTTCACGAGTGGGGCATATTCTAATATAATATTTTCCCTTACCTCAGGAGACTTAGACTTTGCATAGTCCTCCCACAGTTTCTTTCTGCCTGCCTCGTCCATCTTGGTCCCTACTCATCCTTTTCATTCACTATCGCAGCCGGCCTTCTTCCTTCCTGCTCCGATGGTTCCTTTTCGATAACCTCGCCCTCTTCCATATGGGCTTCTTCAATCTGCCGTTCAAACCGATCCAGCATCGTCTGCAGTACACATCCTACAAAATAAAAACCAATCAGCACACACAATAAAATAATGAGCATGGTCTTCGTCTCATAATGCAGAATACGCATCGTGATACTGATAATCGCCCCAGCAAGAAGCATGACAAAGGGAGGGATCAATTTACGCTTCCTTGCCCTCTCCTGTCTCTCCTCTTCCTCTCTTTTCTCTCTTGCTTCTCTTTGTGCCGCACTCTCCGGCTCCTGCTGGTCTTCTGCTTCTTCCAGCGCCTCATCGGATTCTTCTCTTACCGCTTCCTCTTCGCTGGTGCTTGTCTCTTCCCAATCCACCCTATCAATCCTTCCACCGTCTTTTCCTTGTCCGGTCAGATTTTATACTCTGCCTTACCTACTGCACGAATCACAAAATCCCCCGTCTCCGGATAAAAAATAACGGTCCTTCCAAAATTCTTTCCTGTGTCCTCTGCCAGAATCGGAATCCTAAGCTGCGCCAGTTTTCTCTTGGTCGCCTCTACATTCCGCTCTCCCACACGGACCATCTCACTTTTACTTTGAAATCCGAACATCTGTGCACCGCCCGCAATCTTGGCCACCAGACGATTTCTGTCTGCGCCTTTTCTGACTACCTGTTTGACCAATTCTTCTATTCCCGTATCTGCAAATTTGGGAATATTAGAGTTATTGCGGATTGTTGTGCTGTCCGGAAGCATGATATGTGCCAGACCACCAATCTTCGTAATCGGGTCACGAAGCGCAATTCCAACACAAGACCCCAGACCCAGGGTTGTAATACTGTCAGGACTGACGCACACATTCAAGTCAGCCATTCCGACCTTTATCTCTCTACCCATATTACCGCGTTCTCCTGTTTACACACTATTACATTTCCGAATTAAATACTGATTCCCAATGCTGACAAGATCTTACCATAAGATTCCAGATCCGGAATCAGAATAAAATACCCGTCCAGAACCATCTCATCAAAAAACTGCGTCTGTATCAACAATATCCTGTCACCAAGCGCGCCGAACTCAATCGCCGGAACACTCAAAATTGCGCCCGCCATATCCACCGTAAGATCCGGGACTGACGGATAAACTGCAAGATTTGTAATGCTGGACAGGGAATTCAGATAAGCGCCTGTGATGATATTTCCCACCTCTTTCAATGCGGAAAATTCCATCTCCGTAAACTCTTCCCCCTCTGACTCAAATCCCATCAGTTTGCCTACAAGATGTTTTGCTGCCTGCTTCTCCAAAAGAAACATGATGCTTCCTGTGATATCACCTTCTATACCAAGGTAAATACCTGCCATGACAAGCTCCTCGCCTCCCATGGTCTCGCCAAGCTCCTTAAATTCAAGAAGCCTGACCTGCGGAACAGCCATATCTACCTTGCACTGCATCATCTGCGCCAGTGCAGTAGTCGCATTGCCGGCACCGATATTGCCCAGTTCTTTTAAAACGTCAAAATACTCATTTGACATTTCTTCTAAAGAAATTTCACCCACTCCGGTTCCTCCTATACGCTTTCTAAGACGACTGAATTTAAATCAAGCAGCGAAATCAATCCGCCCTCACATTTGCCGACTCCAAATAAGAAACTTGCTTTCTCATCCTTAGAATCATAAGCCATCTTTTCAATATTCTCATTGTCTAAGGTCACAACTTCTTTCACCTCGTCCACGATTACCCCTATGGTACCCTGCTGCTCTAACTTCAAGATGATGATCCGGCTGGACTTTGTTTCCACATCCGGCTCCAGCCCCATCTTGATGCGTATGCTCATAACAGGGATAACCTCTCCGCGAAGGTTGATCACGCCCTTCAGATAGGCGTCAACTTTCGGCACTCTGGTGATATGCTGCATCCTGACAATATTATCAATATATTTAATATCAATCCCGTACTGTTCATCCCCAAGCTTGATCACGATGAACTGTGTGGACTCTCCAACTGTTCTTATTTCTTCCATACCCTGTTCCTCCCTCTTCTTAGATTAGTGTATTGGCATCAAGAATCAATGCCACCTCACCATCACCCAGAACTGTCGCGCCGCTGATGATCTTGCACTTGCTGATATACTTACCAAGTGACTTGATAACGATTTCCTGTTGTCCAATCAGTTCATCCACTACAAGACCTGCCTGCTTGTCGCCCTTCTTGACGATAACGACCACAAGATTTTCCTCCGGGTCCTTCTTACTCGGGATATCCAGGATTTCACTTAAGCGCACTAACGGGATTACAAGGTCTCTGAGCTGTATCACTTCCTTGGCCTGCACCAGTTTCACATCTGCAGGGGGGATATCTTCAATGGTCTGAATGGATCCCAGGGAGATAGCATATTTCTCATCACCGATATCCACCATAAGCGCCTGTATGATTGCCAGTGTAAGCGGAAGTCTGATGGTCCAGGTACTTCCCGCGCCAAGCTTAGACTTCACTTCCACCTCACCGCTTAAGGATTCAATCATGGATTTAACCACATCTAAGCCCACGCCGCGGCCTGACACATCGGACACCACCTTGGCAGTGGAGAATCCGGCATTGAAGAGCAGATCGATGATTTCCTTTTCACTCATGTTATCACCCTGCTCGGGAGTGATCACACCACGCTCTATCGCCTTGTTCTTTACAGCCTTCGTATCAATACCATTACCGTCGTCCCTGACTTCAATCACAACATTGTTGCCGTCCTGATAGGCATCCAGGAAGATAGATCCCACTTCAGGCTTACCTCTCTCTTTACGCACCTCTGCTGACTCTAACCCATGATCCGCGGAGTTACGCAGAAGATGCATCAGCGGGTCCCCGATCTGATCCACCACTGTACGATCCAGTTCTGTCTCCTCACCGCTCATATACAATTCCATCTTCTTACCCAGCTTTTTCTGCAGATCACGAACCATACGCGGGAATTTATTGACAGTACTCTCGATGGGCACCATACGAACCTTCATAACCGATTCATGAAGAGATGTGGTGACACTTTCCAGATACTCTATCTGCTCATTTACTGCCTGGCTCGAATTTCCGGACATAGCGGAGGCAGATACCAGTGAGTTCTTCGCAATAATCAACTCACTGACCAGATTCATCAGCGTATCCAGTTTCTCGATATCCACTCTGACAGTCCTGTTCACCACCGGTTTATTGGCAGTCGTTTTCTTAGCCGCCGGTGCGGGCGCCGGCGCGGGTGCCTGATCCTGTACGGTAGGCTGCACCACCACGGTTTCTGCCGGTGCAGATGCCTGTGGTGTCGGTGCCTGTGGTGCCGTTTGCTGTTGTGCCGGGCTCTCTGGTGTCTGGGGTGCTGTTTGATGCTGTACCTGCACCTCTTCCGCTTCCTCTTCGTCCTGCTCTTTGGCTGAATTCACATCATTCATATTCAATACGCCGCCAGTAACGTCCTCGATTTCAGACACGCTCTTGGCTGCGCTCACAATCTTATCAAGCTCTTCCTCAGAGATGATGATCAGACTAAAATACAGATCAAACTTCTCATCTTCAATATCCTGCGAGGAAGGATCGGAAACGATGATCTCACTGGTTTCCTCGATGGCCTTGAACACCAGAAAGGCTCTCGCAGCTTTTAAAATACAGGATTCCTGCACTTTAACCGTAAGACCATATACCATCTTGCCCTGTTTGTCTGCCTCTTTCAGCACACTCTGTTGATTCTCATTCAACTTGATTTCCCTAAACTTCTGGAAGCCATCGGCACTCACCGTTTCCGTACTTTCCTTTGGCGTTTCCGATGCAGGAGAATCATTTTCCGCATCTTCAGAAGAACCGCCGCTCATAATACTATTCAGCCGTTTGATCAGGGCTCCATTATCGTTCGTGCCTTCATCTGAACTCTCTCTGATATTGGTATTATACTCCTCAAGTGCATCCAGACACTGAAACAGCACATCAATCATATCAGCATTAACCTTGATAGTACCGTTTCTCACCTCAGAAAATACGTTCTCCATATCATGGGTCAGAGTCTGCATCCGTTTATATCCCATGGTACCCGCCATACCCTTAAGAGAATGAGCCGCTCGGAAAATCTCATTGATCGTATCCATATTTTCCGGATCCTGTTCCAAAGACAAAATCTGCGTATTCAGATTCTGCAGATGCTCATTTGTTTCATCAAGGAAAATCTCGAGATACTGACTAACATCCATACTATTTTACCCCCACGTTCATCATAATTTCCTGCGCAATCTGTTCCAGCGGCACCGTCTGATCAGCCAACCCTGCCTGCACGGCACTTTTGGGCATCCCATACACTGCACATGTACTCGCTTCCTGAACAATAACATGCGTTTTTTTCTTTGTCTTCAGATTTTTGATTCCCTGAGTGCCGTCAGCACCCATCCCCGTCATGACCACACAGACAATCTGATCGTACCTGCTGTCTGACAGAGATTCGTACATATAGTTCGCGCAGGGTTTCACGCCCTCCCTGGACGGTTCATCCGTATAATGAATCGTATACTTGGTAGCCATGGACAAAATATTCAGATGTTTGCCGCCCTTTGCAATGTATACCGTCCCTGGCTCCAACACATCTCCCTCTGCAGCCTCTTTGACTGTAACTTCACTCAAAGAATCCAGCCGTTCTGCCAAAGATGCTGTAAAACCAGCAGGCATATGCTGCACTACCACAACCGGAGCCTTCAGATTCTTCGGAAGCCTCGGAATAACTGCCTGCAAAGCTTTGGGGCCTCCTGTGGAACTTGCAAGCGCTACAATCTTATTACCGCTCACTGAAGCCGTATGCCTGCTCACAAGGGATACCATCTTTTTCGTGCTCTTAATCTCATCTACACTAAAAGTCTTACTGACCGCCGGTGTCCTCGATTCTGCCACCACTGCAAGCATCTTTATGAGCCTGTCTTTAAATTCCCCATTGCGGCAATCCATCGCATTATTAGGCTTGTGAACAAAATCAAGAGCGCCTAATTCCAAGGCATCCAACGTTGTCTTTGCACCTTCCCTGGTATCCGTGCTCGCCATCAGAACTTTCGCCGAAATCTTTCGCTTTTGCAGTTCCTTTAATAACTCCAGGCCATTCATCTGCGGCATATTGACATCCAGCACCACTGCGTCATATGTCTTTCTGCAAAGCAGATCCAGTGCCTCTAAACCGTTCACTGCTCGATCCTGTACATGGAATCGTTCATCACCATTGATTATATCACAGAGTACTCTTCTCATGAGTGCAGAGTCGTCAACCAACAGTATGTTTTTCATTTTTATGCCTCCCTAACCGATATATCCATAGTCACCCTTCTGGTTTTTCAGTGTTTTACGCTCCTCATCAAAAATATATTTGATAATCTCTTCTCTGTCTTCCGCATCCACATTCACATACTGCACGCGATGTTCAAACACGCCTTTTCGGTTCTCTGATTCTTTGACATCCAGTACTTTCCCTACCAGATTGAATTCCCTGATCTTGCCATCCACCATCAGGTGATATTTGCACAATATCAGGCTTTGTATATCATAAGCGTAATTGGCCACAAACCGCAGGCCGCCGCCGCTAATATCCACAATAACACTGCTCTTTAAGGGAAGCTGTGGCATCATTTCCTCATCTTCCCTGTCCACTAACGATACTTCCTCTTCCTCCAGCTGTCTTGAATTCATCTCTAGGGCACAGCTGAACCTGTAGTATTCTCTTCTCTGGTACTTACGCAGATTGCTTGTCAAATCCATTACAAGCACATACATGTTGTTGTTTTTAAAACGGTCCACCACTCTTGCATAGCACTGGTAAAGCACATTTTCACCATAAAAATACAGGTCATATTCCGCATCCACAGGCAGAAGTATCAGCTTGCCCTTCTCCATAGGCATAGCTATCTCAATCCTGTCTTCTGATAAAATATCAAGGACCTGACTCTGGTGACTCTTCCTCTGCTCCCCGCTGCGGGTAATCGGTGACCTCTCAATCGCCTGTAAATCTACCCGCCTGCCTGGAACTATGTATTTAGACAAAAGATTTGCCATAATAATCTCCTCTCATTTTTCGTCCACTCAACATCTTATCGCTGCTGTTATTTTCTGGATACAATATGTGAAAAAAAGGCTGCCATACCACGCTTAGTGAGGTTCTTATTTAGTTCCTTATTCATCAATTTGGCTGCAATCAGTTCAAAGGCAACCGCCGATCTGGCACGAGGGGTATCCAGAGACACTGGTTTTTGCTGCATGACTGCCCTGGATAGCTGATTATCCTGAGGTATCATCCCCAGATAAGAAATGGGCATCTTCAGATACCGGGCCACCACTGCTTCCAACTTCGCATAAAGCGCCTCCGCCTCTGCCTCATTAGAAACTTTATTAGCAAGTACCTTGATCTGTGTGGTATCACGCAGATAACGCGGATGCCTGTTAAGCGCCTTTAAAAGAGAATAAGAATCGGTAATCGAAGTAGGTTCCGGTGTGGTCACAAGCAATATTTCCCCGCTGGCCACTAAAAACTCCAGCACTGCATCAGATATGCCCGCACCCGTATCCACAACAATCGTATCTGCCATTTCATCCAGTTCCGTCAGATTCTGGATAATGTAATTCAAATAATCTTTATCCAGATTAGACATTCCTGCAATTCCGGATCCGCCGGATATAAACCCAACTTCCATCGGTCCCCAGGTAATGATATCCTTTATGCTCTTGCCCTGATATATTAAATCACATAAGTTATGTTTAGGTACTGCACCGAACATAATCTCTATATTTGCCAATCCAAAGTCCGCATCCAGAATAATGACTTTCTGCCCCATCTTACGAAACTGTATCGCCAGATTGATAGCCACATTGGATTTGCCCACGCCTCCTTTGCCGCTTGTGACAGTAATGACCCTAGCTAACGGACGGTGCGGCTGGACATTGGCCTTGATTATATTCCTTAACTGTTCAGCCTGATCCATTAGGCTTCCTCCTTAGTTCTTCCCTCCAAGCAATCTCTTAACTGTCTTTTGCGGATTGAAATCTTCGATATCATCCGGTACATTCTGCCCATGTGTCACATAAGAGAGGGATGCGCCGGTATAAAGCCGCAGATTCAGCAGATTTCCCAATGTGGTGGTCTCATCCAGTTTCGTAAAAATCAATTTATAATCTGCCATTTCCCGGTAGGAATCTGCTATACTGATCAGATCCCGGTACTTGGTCGTGGCACTTAAGACCAGATGCACCTCCTTCTCCACCTTATCATCCACGGAGTGTATAAAATTACTCATATTCTCTTTTTGCGTACTGTTCTGATGGGAATGTCCTGCCGTATCGATCAGAATATAATCATAATCCCTGAAATCCTCTATCGCTTTGCGTATCTCCTCCACAGTATAAATCACACGGAAGGGTACCTCAAGAATGTTCGCATATGTACGCAGCTGCTCCGCTGCCGCGATACGATAGGTATCTGCTGTCAGAAGTGCAACCTTCTTTTTCTCATCCACGCGGAATTTTGAGGCAATCTTGGCGATGGTAGTGGTCTTTCCCACACCTGTGGGTCCAATGAAGAACACCAGCTTTATACCATTTTCGGCTGGCTCAATGCCGCTTGGCTTGCCAAATTTTAAAATCATCTTCTGATAGGTATTTGCCAGCGCATAATCAAAGGGAATATTGGGCTTGTTGATCTGCTCAATCTCATCAATGATCTCCTGCGCATACTTCTCATCCACCTCATTATCCAACATCGTATCATACAGAAGGTGCATGAATTTATCAGTTTCCGTCTCCTCTTTCTTCTCTTCTTCCTTACCCGTTTTTTCTTCCTTATCTTCCTCCGGCTTTTGTAGTTGCTGTTCCAAAAGTGACTGCAGGCTGTCAAGCTTCTCCTCAATGGCACTGTTCTCTTTTCTTGCCGGCGGCTCTGTAGCCATCGCAGCAGGCGCTGGTGAAGGAGCCGGCTTTGTTACCTCCGCTTCCTTCTTCTGGCTGGAGGCGATCACATTGCTGATGGCAGACACCGCTGCCGTATATTTCTCACTCTCTTCTTCCAGCGCTACCGTGACTTCCATCATATGAGGCTTCAAAAATGCCAGAAAGCCCTTGCTTTTCACGGTCTTGACGTTCATAACCACTACGCCTTCCCCAAGCTCCTTCTTCGCATTTTCAACCGCTTCTTTTTCAGTTTTGGCAATAAATTTTTTGATTATCATTATGCTGTCACCATCCCAACAGACTGTAATTCAATGTTGGATTCTACTTCATTGTAGGACACAACCACTAAATCCTTGTAATAATCTTCTGTCAATTTCTTAAAATATGCCCGGACAATCGGTGATGTGATAACAATCGGTATCTTGCCCAAATCTTCTAGTTTCTTCGTCTCCACACCCACGGCATCCATAACAGCCCTGGTCTTGGCCGGATCAAGTGTCAGATAAGCTCCCTGTTCGGTCTGCTTCACACTGGCCATGATCTCCTGCTCCAGTTTCGGGTCAAGCGTCACCACACTGGTAGTCTCATTAGACGGGAAGAACTTATTGGAAATTGCACGCTTCAGGCTCTGTCTGACATATTCCGTCAGGATATCCGTATCCCTTGTGGTAGCCGCATAATCTGCCAGCGTTTCAAAAATAGTGAGCAGATCCCTGATGGAAATTCCCTCTCCTAAGAGATTCTGCAATACTTTCTGAATCTCACCAAGCCCAAGCAGTTTCGGCACAAGTTCCTCCACCAGTGAAGGGTTTGTCTCTTTCAGGTTGTTGACCAGATTCTGTACATCCTGCCTCGTCAACAGTTCCGCGATATACTGCCTAATAATTTCGGTCAGATGCGTTGCTATGATGGACGGCGGATCCACTACGGTATAGCCCATGCTCTCCGCTCGTTCCCTCTGTCCTTCTGTGATCCAGATAGCCGGCAGATGGAAGGAAGGCTCAAAGGTCGGAATACCTGTAATTTCTTCCTCCACATAACCTGGGTTCATAGCCATATAGTGGTCAAACAGAATCTCTCCTTCACTGACCTGCACGCCTTTTATCTTAATAATATATTGGTTAGGATTCAACTGTATGTTATCCCGCAGACGAATGATCGGCACCACCGTACCAAGTTCCAGCGCAATCTGTCTTCTGATCATAACCACGCGGTCAAGCAGGTCGCCGCCCTGGTTGACATCCGCCAACGGAATAATACCGTAACCAAACTCCAGTTCAATCGGATCCACCTGCAAAAGTGAGGTGACATTTTCCGGCTGTCTGATTTCCTCTGCAGCTGCCTCTTCCTCATCTGCCTCATGCTCGATCTCCGCAGTCTCTATCGTACCTGCCATGATTCTGCCAACCACGACAAAGACAAGTCCAAGCCCCACGAACACTACTTTATTCAGAGGCGTAACGATACCCAGCCCGGCAATGACCGCACCCACCAAATATAATACTTTGGGCACACCAAAAAGCTGTCTGACCAATACCGTACCGAAATCCGCCTCTTTCGATCCCTTCGTCACCAGAATACCAGTCGCCAGTGAAATCAAAAGGGAGGGTATCTGGCTCACCAGACCATCACCGATGGTCAGGATCACGTACTTATTCATGGCATCAGCCACTTCCAGGTTTTCACGCAGCACACCCATGGCAAATCCGCCTACGATGTTGACGAAAGTAATAATAAGACCTGCCGTGGCATCTCCTTTAACATACTTCACGGCACCATCCATGGAACCAAAGAAGGTCGATTCATCCTGAATCTTCTCACGGCGTTTCTTCGCCTCTTCATCCGTGATGGCACCCGTATTTAAGTCAGCATCAATCGCCATCTGTTTACCGGGCATGGCATCCAGCGTAAATCTGGCAGTAACCTCAGCCACACGTTCAGAACCCTTGTTGATGATCATGAACTGTACAATAATCAGAATGATAAATACGATAACACCTACGATCAGGTCTCCGCCACCCACATACTGACCAAAAGTCTGCACCACGTTACCGGCATCGCCAGTTGTCAGAATCAATCTGGTAGAAGAGACGTTTAAGGCAATCCTGAAAATAGTCGTAAACAGAAGTACCGTCGGATAGAAAGACATGTTCAATACTTCGTTTGCAAACATACAGCCAAACATGATCGTAAATGCCACCGAGATATTGCAGGCTAATAAGACATCCAAAAGCCCTGATTTAATCGGCACAATCAACATGATAAACGCGGCAAGCACATATGCGGCCACACCCATGTCGGCTGTTCTAAGCTTTCCCATCTCCGTATCTTCTCCTTTCCCTAATATATTATGATACAAATCTATAGCCACCGGGAAGAATGCTGTTCTGTCAAGCATTCTTCCGTATAAGTTAGTACGTCTTAACGAAGCAGCCTTTGCTGCGAGTTCTAGAAGCACTTCTCATACACTTATACACGTCCTTGCAGATGATATACAAACGCAAGCACTTCCGCTACTGCCTGATAAAGCTCCGGCGGCACCACATTGCCCACATCCACATTTGCATAAAGCATACGGGCAAGCGGTTTATTCTCTACAATCTCAATATGGTGCTCTTTCGCTGTTTCCCTGATCTTCTGTGCCAGATAATCAGCACCCTTGGCAATGACATAGGGCGCATCATAAAGTTCCGGATCATATTTGATTGCCACTGCATAATGCGTGGGGTTCGTAATGACCACATCTGCCTCAGGAAGCCGCTGCATCATACGGCGTCTGGAAGCCTCCTGCATCCTCTGCCTCTGCTTACTTTTAATCTGCGGATCACCTTCCTGGTTCTTATACTCGTCCTTGACTTCCTGCTTGGTCATCTTCATATCTTTCTTGAATTTGATCTTCTGATAGGCAAAATCAAGAGCAGCGATGATCATATAAAACAGGGCGATACGAATACCCAGATTCACCGCCAAAGAGCCTACCTGTGCAATCCCCTGATTTAAGGATATGGAGTAAAACTGAAACAACGGCGGCATATGATCCCCTAAATAAGAATATACCACATAGCCAATAAGGCTGAGTTTCAAGACAGATTTCAATAACTCCACCAGCGCCATAGGCGAGAAAATCCGCTTAAATCCGCTCATTGGATTCAATTTATTGAACTTCGGTCTGAGCGGCTTGGTAGTCGGCTTCCACTTTACCTGCAAAACATTTACGATAAACGCGACAGCTACTCCCACAATGAGAAACGGTGCCATGATAGACAGCACCCTGGTCATGGACTCTACGAAAATCCGATTGATTGTCTGCTCAGGCACCTGTCCGTCATACATTTTAATATATTGCGGTATTTGAGAGTAGAGATCATAAATATTCCCTACAAAAAAGATTCCCATCCGCTCCACCCAAAGATTAAGCAGGATAAAGGCAAAAAGCAGTTCAAAGGCACTTGTAACCTCTTTACTCCTCGCCACCTGCCCCTCTTTACGGGCATCTGACAGTTTCTTGGAGGTAGGTTCTTCTGTTTTCTCCCCGCCAGGACCATCCTTAGCAAAGAACTGAAGATTATATGTCAGGAGCAATTCCAATGCAATCGACCTGTCCTTTCCCTGTCTGGAAGGCTTCCTCAGATCATTCCTTCCACAAACGATACAATCATTCTCTTCATCTGCGTAAACACATGATCTGCCGCCAGCGGCAGCATCTGAATCGTCAGAAAAAGTATTCCGAGTCCCACTAAGATCTTTAACTGCATACCTACAGCAAACATATTCAGCTGCGGTGACACTTTCGCCAAAACGCCAAGCACACAGTTTAATAAGATCATCGTACAGAAAATAGGAAGAATGATCCTGAATCCTATGGTAATATAATCACTCAAGAACATGATTACGGACTCAAGAAGCGCTTCCGACTTAAAGACCGCACCGTTGATCGGTATTAACGTAAAGGTATCCACCAGTGCCTGCAAAAGATACTGGTACATACCCGTAATGATCAAAAACAAAGTAAAAAGATACTGATAGAACACACCTGTAAATGTGGCCTGCTCTCTGGTAGTCGGATCCATCAAAGATACCATCGAAAGTCCCACCTCCATATCCGCGATACTTCCTGCAAAAGAGGTTACCGTGGTACAGATCTGCGCACCCCATCCGATGAGGAAACCTGTCAGGACTTCTTTCATAACAATAACGGCATAGCCCAGCAGCGTATCATAGACCACTTCATTTCTATCTACCGCATGAAAAATCAGATATGCAAGAAAAATACTAAACCCAACTTTCACCCGCCTGGGCACATTAGTCATGCCAAAAAAGGGTGCAATATACACAAAAGCCGTAATCCGCACCAGAATCAGCAGGAAATATTCTAAATCTGCATACGTAAAGGTAAGATTAATCATGCTGTCCCACTTCTATCTGATATAAGCATTAAACTCTGACCACAGGCGGACCATATACTCCACCATATTGTTCATAATCCAATGCCCCATTATAATAAGTGCCAGAAAGATAGCCAGTATCTTAGGCACAAAAGTCAGCGTCTGCTCCTGGATTGAGGTGACTGTCTGAAAAATACTCACGATAAGACCTACCACCAGAGACACCAAAAGCAAGGGCGCCGAACACTTAATAATTGTAAAAAGCGCATCTGAGGCAATGGCAGTGACATCATTTATCGTCATACACTCACATCCTTTCCTCTACCCGTGAGTCTAATAATAGAAACTCTCTACCACACCCTTGATTATCAGATACCAACCATCCGCCAATACGAACAACAGTATCTTAAAGGGCATGGAAATGGTAGTCGGCGGCAGCATCATCATACCCATGCTCATCAGCGTGGACGCTACCACCATATCAATCACGATAAACGGAATATATATCAGGAAACCTATAATAAACGCTGTCCTGAGCTCATTGATGATAAAGCTTGGCACCAGCACACTCATAGGAATACTTTCCAGTTCTCCATCCCACTCAGTCCGGTTGATGTCCATAAAAAAAGCAACATCCTTCTTAAGCGTCTGGCTATACATAAACTGTCTGATTGGTGCTGCCGCCGCAGTGATTGCTTCCTCTGTTTCCATTTCACCCGCCTCATAAGGCACCACCGCCTCGGTATATATCTGAGCCAGTGTGGGCTGCATGATGAAAAATGTCAAAAAGAGGGCAATGCCTATCAATACCATATTAGGCGGTGCCGACTGCGTATTGAGTGCCTGCCTCGTAAAGTGCAGGACAATAATGACCCTGGTAAAGGAGGTTAACATAACAATCAATGACGGTGCAATAGCAATCAGGGTAAGGATCACCAGAATACGCAAAGCGCCATTCACACTGCCATTACCATTGTTGTATGTAACCGTCACCGTATTGGCTATATTCAGTTCTGCAAGATCATCGGCATTATCTGAGTCTCCCGGCGGATTAATATTGGTCCGTTCCGAACTGGTACCTGTAAGATTGGACTCCCGGTAGGGAGTATCATTTACTGCGTAAACTGTTACCTTCTGACTAAGACACAATATGCCTGCCACCACCAGCAGGCATATTAATTTTGCCAAATGATATCCGGAAAAATATCTCTTCATTCGTCTCGCCCGTCTTCTTTTTCCAGAAATTTTTCTTTTTGAATTTTGGTCAGTATATCCCTAAAACCGGACAGACCTCCAGTACTCCCCGTTGAAAAGCATAACTCTTCTCCGGGAATCTCTGTTAACATTGTAACACTATCTTTGCAGACCGCAACTGCCAAATATTTCTGACCAATTTTTATAATCTGCACATACTTGTTGTTAGACATACGGAGCGTCTCAACAACTTCCATATTTGCATTCGACGATACACTCTTCTGATAGCCGCCAATCCATCTGGTGACAAAATAAGTAATACCCAGCACGAATACAAAAAGTATCAATATCGTTATAAACTGTACATAGGAGTCAGTTTTACCCGATACCGTCAAAAGAATCATATTATCCCACAACCTTCTTCACGGCTTCAAGTACACGGTCAGCCTGGAAAGGTTTAACAATGAAGTCCTTCGCCCCGGACTGAATGGATTCGATAACCATCGCCTGCTGTCCCATAGCAGAACACATAATAACCATAGCGCCCGGATCTCCTTCTTTGATCTTCTTAAGCGCCTGAATACCATCCATCTCCGGCATGGTAATATCCATCAGAACAAGATCCGGCTTCAGTTCATTGTACTTTTCAACCGCCTTAGCGCCATTCTCAGCCTCTCCTGCCACATTATAACCATTTTTGGTCAGGATATCCTTGATCATCATTCGCATAAACGCTGCATCGTCACATACTAAAATATTCTTTGCCATCTTTCTTCTCCTATTACATATTATTTGATAATTTCAGTTACACGAATACCAAAACTTTCCTCAATGACTACTACTTCACCCTTTGCCACAAACTTACCATTTACCAAAACATCAATGGGTTCTCCGGCAATCTTATCCAGCTCAATGATCGTTCCCGGTGCAAAATCCAAAATATCTGAAATGGACTTTGATGTTCTTCCCAGCTCAACCGTTACTTCCAACGGTACATCCTTAATCAGCTCAATATTCTCCTGACTCTGCATCGGATTAAAATCACTGGAGAAATTCTGGAACTGGACTGGTTGTATATTCATGTTAGGCTGCATCTGCATCTGTGGCATCATCTGCATCTGCGGCATACCCATCTGCGGCATCATCTGCATCTGCGGCATGCCCATCTGCGGCATTGCCATCTGGCTCATATCCATCTGTGGCATGCCCATCTGGCTCATATCCATCTGTGGCGCCATCTGTGGTGCCGGCGCAGGAGCAGGAGCCGGTGCAGGCTCTGGCGCCGGTGCGGCGGGTGCATCACCACCCTGACTGTTAATAAATGTATTATATATTTCTTTTGCAAAATCTATCGGATATAACTGCATGATGGAAGAATCCACCAAATCATCAATCTGCATACGAAAAGCAATCTTGACAAAAGTACCTTCCAGAAAAGCCGCTATATCACCACCGGACTTAAAAGCAGTCAAATCAACAAGACTTGCCTCCGGCGGACTAATATCAATCATCTTGCCAAGCATGGTGGAAAGAGATGTTGCTGATGAACCCATCATCTGATTCATGGCCTCGGAAATTGCACTCAGATGCAATTCTCCCAGTTCTCCATCTGTATTACTTCCGTCACCACCCATCATCAGATCAGTGATGACCTTTACATCATGCTCCTTCAATACCAGAATATTGGAACCATCCAATCCCTGTGTATATTTAATCTGAATAAACACGCATGGCTTCTCATATTCTTCCAGTACATTCTTCCACACCGCCATCTTAACCGTCGGCGTGGTAATATTAACCTTACGGTTAACAATGGAAAACAGTGTGGTGGCCGAGGATCCCATGCTGATATTAGCCACCTCGCCAATGGCATCTTTTTCACTTTCCGTAAGTAAGCTCTCATCTGCCACAGCCCCATCTGTATCCACAGATTCCACCGCAGCATCCCCATCATCGGCTGGTGCATCCATACCGGTCAAGAGTGCATTTATTTCATCTTGTGATAACATTCCGTCCATGCTTCTATTCCCCCTCTCTGATTACCGATGTGACTCTGACAGCATTTCTGTCTTTGCTGGTACCGGGCAATGCGGTAAACTTCTTGATATTACCCACATACACCTTAAGATCCTGCTCCACTTCGGTATCTAATCGTATGATATCTCCAATCTGCAGATTGACAAAATCGGTAACCGATATGCTGGTCTTGCCAAGCACTGCCTTGACCGGAACATCCACTCTCTTGATCAGAGCTCCGATATACTCTTCGAAGTCCTCTTCGTTCTGTTCCTGCATGTTAGCATACCAGAACTTCGTATTGAGCTTATCCATGACACTCTCCAACGTGAAGAAGGGGAGACATACATTCATGAAGCCTTCGACTTCGCCTATTTTTATATTCAATGTTACAATAGCGATCATATCGTTAGGTGCAATGATCTGTGCGAACTGAGAATTTGTCTCTATTCTCTCCATCATGGGATTGATATCGACCACATTTCTCCACGGCTCCCGCATAAGCTGCATGCACACCACCATCATCTTCTCTATGATCGTCATTTCTATTTCTGTGTAATCCCGATTCTTTTCCAGCGGATCACCTGCACCGCCCAGCATCCTGTCTATCATCGCAAACCCAAGCTGAGCCGCCAGTTCTATCAGTATCGTACCGCCAAGGGGCTTAAAATTTACAATACCGAGAATAACCGGATTTGAAAGGGCGTTGCTGAACTCCGAGAAAATAACCGTCTCGGAACTTGCTACGGATACCTGCACATTTTTTCTCAAATATACCGGCAGACTCGTGGACAACAGCCGCCCATAATGTTCATATATAATTTCCAATGTTCGCAGATGCTCTTTGGAGAACTTTGTAGGACGTTTAAAGTCATAGTTCTTCACCTGTTTGTCATTGGCATCATTCATATCATCTGCATCTATTTCGCCACTGCTCAAAGCCGCCAGCAGATTGTCAATCTCACTTTGAGATAGTACCTCACCCACGAAAAGTTCACCTCCTGTGGTACTTATTTTTTCTAAATACTACCCAAACATGATGTCGCCAAATGACACATTATAGATAAACTTGGAATCGAACATCGCCTGTATTCTTTCAAGAATCTCCTGTTTGATCTTTTCCTGATCATTTCTGGCTTCTTCCATTGTGTACTGGGCAAAGACACTGTTAATCTCATCTTTAATCAACCCTTCTTTCGTACTCAGGTCAGAGCCATAGTCCTTATAACCTTCCGCATTGATATTGATAGCCAACGTGATAGATACGATACAATAATGGTCCTTGTCATCACCCTCACTCTTTTTCAGCGGAATCGTCATAGGTTCTGCTATCGAATATGTCTCAGTGTCTGCCATCGAAACAACCTCTTCGACTTCCGCCTCCTCATTTGACACCAGTTCCAGATCAAGCGCCGTGGCAATATTATCTACCAAAGCTGCCGTCTTCTTGGATGCGCCTGTTACACTGAACATCATTATGGCTGTCAATACAATATTTACTATCAACAGCGCAAGAATAATAATGGAAATCAGATTTTTCTTCATAGCCGTACTATTCTCCTTTTATCACCTTTTACATCTATCTGAAGTCTACCCTTGCGAAAACACTTAAGTAAACTTAAGAACAGCCTAGTAAGAACTCAATGAGTTATATATCTTAATCTCAACTCTTCTGTTCTTGGAACGGCCTTCCGCCGTAGCATTATCTGCCACCGGAAGATATTCTCCCCGGCCTGCATGTTTGATGTTAGCCGGATTAAGATTTGTGCTACCCAGCAGATAATTGAACACTGACAGTGCACGGCCAGAACTCAGTTCATCATTGTTGGAATACTTTGCCCCCGACATCGGCACATTATCCGTGTGACCCTCTATTTCAATCGTGCCATCCGCATATCGTTCCAGTATCAGTCCCACCTGGTCTAAAACCGGCAAAGCCTCATCTTTTAAAAGCGTACTTCCCGAATCAAAAAGAAGCGCTCCCTTTAAGGTGAGCTGCACATACTGGGACGTAAATTCGACATCGATCATCTCATCCATATCCTTTTCTGTAACAGCCTCCTGAATCATCTCGGCAAGTTCCTCAGACTCTTCCATCTGCGCCTCCTCTATCTGTGCCTGCGCCGCAGCTACATCCTCGGAGACGATCTCACCATCATCCATCTTACCTGTACTATTAATATATTCATCCAGCTCATTGAGCTGACTAACACCATTACTGATTAGAATACCATCACCGATTGCCGTAGCGCCTGCAGTGAACACAGAAAAGGTCTGGTTAAAAGAAGCCACTACCTTTTCCCACTTCTCCGCATCCACAGTAGACATAGAAAAAAGTAACACAAAGAAACAAAGCAACAGATTCATCAGATCCGCGAACGTGGCCTGCCACGCCGGGGCGCCTTTCGGCGGTTCTTCCGGCTTCTTGTTAGCCATCCAACTCACCTCCGCCTTCTTCCGAAACTCCTCTGTCTGCCGGTGCCAGGAAGGATTTCAGCTTCTCTTCAATCACTCGAGGGTTCTCACCCGCCTGAATGGACAAAAGACCTTCTATTTCTATCTCCTTGACCATCATCTCATCCGCATTCTTAGCCTTTAACTTACTCGCCACAGGCGCACAAATCCAGTTGGCAAGAATCGAACCATACAGGGTAGTAATCAACGCAACCGCCATGGAAGGACCAATGGCAGACGGATCATCCATCTTTTTCAACATGTTGATCAGACCAATCAGTGTACCAATCATACCCCAGGCAGGACCCATCGCACCCAGATTCTCCCAGAACCCGATTTTATCCTTATGTCTGCCTTCTACACTGACAAGCTCCGTCTCCATGATGGCACGCACCAACTCAGGATCCGTACCGTCAACAATCAGAAGGATGCCTTTCTTCAAAAAGTCATCATCAATGTCGCTGGCTGCTTCTTCCAGAGAAAGCAAACCTTCCTTACGGGCCACATTAGATAACTCTATAATCTTCTTAATCACATCGGGAACATCCATCGCCGACATTTTAAAAATAAGCTTTATACTTTTAAGACCAGCAAGATAATTCGGCAGCGTATAGCTGGCAAGAATACAACTGAAAGAACCGCCGAAAGTAATCAATATGGACGGGACATCTACAAAGCTAACCAGATTGGAAAGTACAATACCCGCGTCCTTATCAAACACAATACCGAAAATAACCAATACCAAACACATTGCCAAGCCTAAAACTGATGCTATATCCATATGTACACACCCACTTTTACACTAGTCTGCAAAAATATCCTTTCTATACGATTTTACTAAATTTTTCACTTCTTGTCTACTTTCTTTTACAATTATTTTCCGGCCTGTCGTAAACGACAATACTGTGTCCGGAGTCTCCTCCACAAGTTCCAACAAATCCGGATTTATCAGCACTTTCACACCATTTATTTTCGTTACTTCTACCATCAAATCCCCCTATACTTGTCATTAATATTCCCTGTATTTTCATCCGGAAAATCCAGATTACATGGAACTTTATTATTCTACCACACATCATCAAAAACTGCAAAAGAATTTTAAAAGAGGAACTTTCTTTCCAGAAAGTTCCTCTCGGTCCTATTCAGTAAAATTATCTCTTCAGATTAACCAGCTCTTCCAGCAGGGAATCCGAAGTGGTAATGATACGGCTGTTAGCCTGGAAACCACGCTGTGTGGTGATCATCTCCGTAAACTCTGAGGACAAGTCTACATTACTCATCTCCAGTACACCTGACTCCATCGTACCGCCGTCTGATGTGATATCACTGCCTACACCATCAAACTCACCCGAGTTCATGGTTGCAGAATACAGGTTATTACCGGCCTTGGAAAGACCTGCTGCATTAGCAAAGTTTGCCACCGCGATCTGTCCTAACACCTTGGAAATACCATTGTCATAAGACGCTGTGATCTTACCGTCCTGACCCACCTCGAGACCAATGAGCTCACCGTACTTTCTACCGATTCCTGTGTTGGCTTCATCACCTGCACCCGGATCAGCGCCGATGGTAGACACTTTACCGTTATTCAGCATCGTCGTGCTGGCGAAATCAATATCAATATTGCTAAAGTGTGTCAGACTTACCGTATCGCCTGTCAGCGTTGAAGCTGATGCATTAAAGGTAAGTGTTTGGCTGTCGCTGCCCGGCGTGCCGATATAGACAAACTCACCATTGTCCGTATCGTACTCCAAGGGGAATCCTGTCTTAATCGTGGTTGCCGTAATCTGGGCCCGGCCATCCGGTCCTACATAACCAAGACTATATGTTGTGCCATCTTTATCTTCTACATTGTAGACATATTTGAGAATATCTTTCTCATCCGTATAAGTACTCTCAAAATTATCACCCTTACGAGTAGCCTCTGTCAAAGCCTCACACTCTGCGTTAATATCCAATGTAACCTTCCCATCTACATCAACCGCAACAGAATTAAGTTTTACATCTTCTAATCCCTTCATTGCCTTAAGTGCTTTTTCCCAAGCTGCTGTATCTGTCGGGTCAAGCTTCGTAGCTACCTTATCAGCGGGATCAGCGTTATCTGCCACACCGTCTGCTTTCGTCCAGTAGGCTCCATCATAATAAATTAAATTATACGGGTCTTTCTCAAGATCCTTCTTAGTCAGACTCAGTGAGGTGTTCACTTCATACTTAGTACCCACTACTGTTTTATCACCATCTGCAGGTGACACCAGCTTAATATTTTCCTCTCCTGCCGCCTTTAAAAGTGCATTGCCGTCAATATTAAGCACCTCAGAAATCGGGAAAGTAACAGAAAAGACATTATCTGTTGTTCCATTACCATTCTCAACCTTTGCGTTATCTGCCGGAGAATAAAGCATCGTAGTAATATCCTGTGAGGTACCGCCGAAGCTGGCAATCTGGTTAATATTCTCCAGGCCATACTTTTTCACCAGGGATACCTTATCCGCATCAATGATATCATCCAGTCTCACGCGGTACTTACCCTCTGCACCATCTCTGTGTATACTGAGTTTTGCGGTATACTCGTAGCCAAGATTATCAAAAAAGCTAAGCGTTATGGTTTTTCCGCCAGGACTGGCCGCATTTGTATCATTCTTATCCAGAATACCCGATGCATAAGCCTTGGTCGTCGCCTCTGCCCCAACAGTCAGATTATCCCTGTGCATAACCTGCAGAGCAGACACCATATCCGGTCTGACATCACCGGTAGCCGGATCCACCTGCCAGCCCATTACCTTGTAACCGGTACTTGCCATAACCAGGTTGCCCGCTCCATCAATGGTGAAAGAACCGTCTCTGGTAAAGAAATTCTGGGTACCATTGTTTACAACGAAGAAAGATTCACCCGTAATCATGATATCAAAGGGGTTATTGGTTGACTGTGCGGAACCCTGTCTGGTGATAGCGGTAGAGATTGCCGATGTCTTGGCACCAAGACCGATCTGTCTGGGGTTAGTACCGCCTCGTCCTGTTGCCTCGTTAGCGCCGGTTGCCGCCTGTGTCTGCTGGTATAATAAGTCGCTGAATACCATGGTCTGTGCTTTATACGCTGTAGTATTAACGTTAGCGATATTGTTACCGATAACGTCCATTCTTGTCTGATGTGTCTTAAGACCTGACACACCAGAGAACAATGATCTCATCATAATGAAATGACCTCCTTATTCTGTTAAGAACCGTCCGCCCTATCTGTCAGTCAAGGGCCATCAAGCCTCCGTTAAGGTCCGGCTATATGATTACGGCTCCGTCAATATTAGTAAATACATTCTCATCAGTCTCTGTCTGATTCATTGCCGTGATGACCGTCTGATTCGGCACATTCACGATAAATGCAAGGGAATCTACCAAGACCAGTGATTCTTGAATCCCTTTCGCAGAAGCTTTCGCTGCTCCCAGGTTCAGGCGGTTGACCTGTTCCTTCGTCAGTTCAATATTCCTGTCTGCCAACCGATTGGCTGCGTGCTTGGAAAACCTGACTTCTCCATTTTCCTCTATGTTGCTCTTCTTACCGGATAAAATATCCTGGAAGCTCAAACCTTCCTGGGTAAGTGCACTGCCCTTTGGCTTGTTTCCATGCAAATATTGATCTTGCAGCTGTTCTATGGAAAGGAATGGATTACCTTGAATCTTCATATTCTCTCCTCCTTGAGATAGCTGCCGCTTCCTGCCTGTTACTTATCGCTGCCTACATCATCGTTATCTGTGTCTACGTCTGTATCCGGATCCTTATCTGTATCCGGGTCCTTATCCGTATCAATATCAGTGTCATCGTCCTTATCAGCTCCTGCGGCTGCCACCAGATCCTTCATCTTAGCCACATATTTATTCAGTGTTGCTCCATGCTCCTCTGAAAGGAAACTCTTCTGATACTCTGTCATATTCTGATACATCTTATCCATCTTCTCCACCCGCTCTCTGTCAGCCAGAGTCAGTTTATCAAGCGCAGGAAGTTTATTATAATCGCTTAAGAACTCTGCTGCTAACTTGTAAGCTTCCAGATAAGTAGGATCTGCTACCGTAACCAGATCATCCATGGAATATAACTCTCCGTTGATGGAAAGATATGCTTTATTTCTTTCATAATGCACATAATCCACATTACCCTGCACATTCGTGGTTCTGCCGGTGCTGTCTGTTATCTCCAAAAGTACTGTCTGCCCTACCAGGGAAGATGCCCTGAACAGCTCCATCGATGCACTCAGATTCTGCATCTGCTCCAATTCTGAGAAGGTCGCATACTGAGAAATATATTCGGTGTTGGAAGTCGGCTCCAAAGGATCCTGATATTTCATCTGTGCCACTAAAAGCTGTAAGAACGCGTCCTTATCCAGACTGTCGTTACCTGTCTTCTTAGCACTCTTATTCGCCAGAGACGCTGCGGAATTGGATTCCACCAATTCACCATGCTCAACTTTCTGTACTACTCCCATATATTTCACTCCTTTCTATGTTGTTCACGTTTGGGGACTATATGTCATCCGGATGATACTCCCTATGCCATATAATCCACTGTGTTACCGTTTGCCTGCATCATTTCCACTGCAATCCGCTCGGAATCTTCCAGTTCCGCGAGGTCATCCTCCTCGCCAAATTGATCCAGATTGATCTTTCTTGTACCTTTCTTAGTGCCGCTCTTATCCTGGTCCGCTGTTTCCTGACCCTCAAAGGACTGCTCACCATAGGCATGATTGGCTACTGTGACTTCCACGGCATCCACCTTGATACCCTGTTCCTCGAACTGCTCCTTAAGCTGAATCATCTGTGACTCAATCACTGCCCGCACGGTCTCGTTCTGTGTCGTAAACTGTGCCGTGATAACACCATCCTTGGCTGCAATCTGTACATTGACCGTACCTAAGCTTGCGGGATGAAGCTGTAATTCCATCTTCTGCATATCCTCGCTTACGTTGATCTTCATGTACTCCACAATCTGATTCATGATCTGCTCTGTCTGCGTGGACTGATAGACCGGTTGTTCCACTGGTGCTTCCACCGTTTCTGCCTGCTCTACAAGATTCTGCAAAATCGCATTACCTGCCGCATGCTGACCTGCGTTTGCACCCTCCTGTCCATGTCCCATGTCAGAAGCTGCCTTCTCCTGCTTTACAGGAGCCTGAATCTGGGTTTCAGCAGAGTCTGTCACCTGCTCGCTGGTACTCTTTGTACCGCTTGCATCATCAACCGTAACTTTAATCTGTACGGTCTCTCCATCTCTCTGCACAGATACTGCATAGTCTTTCATGCCTTCCACGCTTACCTCAGGAGTTTCGGGCACATCCTGCACCGGCACCTCTTCAGGCGCTTCGGCGCTCATCTTCTCCATCAGCGCTTCAAGCTCTTCCGCATTCAAGCCCAATTCTTCCTGTAAGGCTCCCAGACCTTCCTCCACTGCCGCAAGCAGTTCCTGCAGATTTCCATAGAGACTCTCATTGGTCACAAGGGATACTTCATCCGCACTGTCTGTCAACTGTAATAACAATTGTTTCAGATTCGCCGGATCAAATAAGTCTACTGCTGTCAGTCCAAGAATTTCCATGGCTTCCTCTACTTTTTCAAGCGGAATCTGCAATACATCTGCGACTTCCTGCATCAGTTCCCCGGCTTTTTCCTCTACTATCTCCTGGGGTGTTTCTGATTCGGTCTCCTGGGTTTCTCCCGTCACTTCCTTCTGCCCATCCTGCTCTACCTGGGCATCCGTCCTGTCAGTTCCGGTTTCCTTCTTGGCATCCGTGACCTGTACCGTATCATCCTTAGATGCGGTATCCTTCACCGGTGTGCTCTCAGCCGCTTCAGTCTGTACCGGTTCCTTGGGCGCCGGCATCTGGGCTGTACTCGCTTTGGTCTGTAAACTGCCAAGCTGATCACTCATCTTGGTCATGAGCTTATCAAACCCTTCTTTTACGACTTCTTCCGTCTTTACAGACGTCTGCGCCTTTGCGCCTGCAGTGTAAGTGAGCAAAGCATTTACATTGTTCACCGTCATTTCCTTTCTTCCTCCTTTCTTAAGTTTTCAAGGTTCTCATGCCTTACGGCACTCTATATATAACATATGATATTTCATATGGTATATATCTAAACGATTCTACCTGTTATATCGGCACTTTACTGCAATTTCTCAAGAATCCGGATCCATAATCTTCGTCAATCTGGAAGCAATCTCCGCATCCATGGCGCCTAAAATATTGCCTCGATCCTCTGCACTCATCTGCTTCAAAATCTTAGCTGCCAGATCAAGGTCTTCCGTCATAGCCTCAAAGATAGCCGCTGCCTGTTTAGGCTTCATCTCGGAATAAGCCTGGGCATAATCCTGAATCTCCTTATCAGCCTCCACCTGCTCAACCACCTGTTTATACAAATACTCCGCCGTAGTCGGATCCATGGTCTGGTAGTACTTCTGGTACTCCTCCGCTCCCGGTCCATTCTCAGCGTAGATGACTTCTTCATAAAATTCTGTCTTAATTCGTTCAAACTCAATCTGCGCATCCTCGAAAGTCTGCAGTCTTTCAATCTCAGCACGCAGTTCGTTCACTTCCTCGGAACTCACATTGGTGGCAGACTGTAACTCCTCAATCTGCAATTCCAGATCCTTGATATAGTCCACAGCCTCCCTTAAGCTGGTATAACCGCCATAAGACTCCGGATCATCGGTGGTCACCACTGCATCTTCCGGCAGGATCTTATTGATTACCGGTACATCCTTAAGCACCGGCGCAAGAACACCGGAACCAAAGCCGCCCACATCCAACTTGATCAGAAGACACAAAATGGCAATCCAGATGATAACAATAACAACCGTTACGAGAAATACCGATACACCGCCTGCTTCCTCATCTTCACTGAGCTTTGCTTCCTGCTCTGATATCTCCTTGGCACGCTGCTTTGCTTCCTTTTTCTGAGCCTTCCGGTCACTCTTTATTTTATTGCGTTCTTCTTTTAAGCGCTTCTTTTCTGCCTTTTTGTCTACGGGGAGTTCTTCCTCCATATTTACTACTTCATTCGCCATTCCCATTCCTCTTTCCACGTTGTCCATAGGTGTAGCTGGTAAGTTCATCAACGACTTTGCCTTCAGCCGCTTTCTCTTCCTGCAAGAACTGGTCTAACGCTTTTTCTTTGAGTTTCTCATGCATTTTGCGTTCCTGCATGATCTCCTTCAGCTTCTCCCTGGCCTTTTCGAGTACTTCTTCAGCCTTCCTTACCTGCACCTTCTGCTCTTCTATCCTGTCATCCATAACCCGCATGGCATTTCTGTTATCCCGAAGATCATTGACATTGAGCGCCTGGCGGCGCATCTGCCTGCCCTCCTCGAGGTATGATTCTTTACGGTCTATAAAGTTCCTGAGCCGCTCCTCCTCCTCGTTGAGCTGCATCTGAGCCCTGCCGACTTCCATCTTAGCCTGGGTTTCAAGCTGATATTTGATATTCAGGATACTCTGCATCCTGTATCTGAATTTCGCCATAGCCGGTCATCCCTTCATTTGCCTTTCCAGTTGTCCGGCCCGGACAAAGGCTGTTTCTAGCTTTCTGCAAAAAGTTCCCGCAGCATATCCACTGACTCCTCATAACTGTATTTGGAATCCACATCCTGCATCAGGAACTGGTTGACCGCCTCAATCTTCTCTATGGCATAATCAATATTCCGGTTGCTGCCGCTCTTATATGCTCCGATATTGATCAGATCCTCTGCCTCATTATAAGTAGCCAGCACATTCTTTAACTTACCGGCAAGCATTTTATGTTCTTTATCCACAATCTGACTCATACATCTGGAGATGCTCTGCAATACGTCGATTGCCGGATAATGATTCTGATGGGCCAGTTTCCGGTTCAGCATGATGTGTCCGTCCAGAATACTTCTGGCTGTGTCCGTAATCGGCTCATTCATATCATCACCATCCACCAGCACCGTGTATAATCCCGTAATGGAACCCTCACTTGCACATCCCGCGCGCTCCAGCAACCTTGGCATCTCTGAGTACACGCTGGGCGGATAGCCCCTGGATACCGGCGGTTCTCCGCTGGCCAATCCAATCTCACGCTGAGCCATGGAGAAACGTGTCAAAGAGTCCATCATCAGAAGGACATCTCTTCCCTGATCCCTGAAATATTCTGCAATCGCGCAGGCCGTCTTGGCCGCTTTATTTCTCTCCAAAGCCGATTTATCGGAAGTAGCCACCACTACCACAGACCGGCGCATGCCTTCCTCGCCCAGGTCTCTTTCCACGAACTCCCGCACTTCCCTGCCTCTCTCACCGATCAGGGCAATCACATTGATATCGGCCTTCGTGTTGCGGGCAAACATACCCATCAAAGTGGATTTCCCCACGCCGGAACCAGCGAAAATACCGATACGCTGCCCTTTACCCACTGTCATCAGGCCATCAATGGCCTTGACGCCCAGCGGCAATACATCCGCAATAATCTTTCTGCTCATGGCATCCGGCGGCTGTGCTTCCACACTGTAAGGAACCCCCGGCGTATATTCGCCGTCAATCCTGCCGAGGCCGTCTAATACCTTGCCCAGAAGATCATCACTTACCGGTACCGTCAGGGGATTTCCTGTGTTCTCCACGATACATCCCAATCCTATCCCGTCTGTGTTATCACAGGGCATCAAAATCGTCCTGCGCTCTTTAAACCCTACCACTTCTGCCGTAATCGGCGGGTAATCTCCTGCCGGATAAATCAGACACAGGTCTCCCAGTTTCGCCTCCGGTCCCGCAGACTCGATTGTGAGTCCCACCACATTCTCTACCTTCCCCATTTTCTTGAAGAAAGTATCGTCCGATATGCTGCTGTATTTATAAAAGTTAATTGCTTTATTCATAATCGGCTCTCTTGCGTCTCATTCCGCCTTTTCGGTCTTATTCTGTCTTTTCAAAAGATAACACACGTAATTTCCTGGTCAGTTCTTCAAGCTGCGTACCTATTCCACAGTCAAAAATACCGCCATCTGTCTCAATCAGGCAATCTCCCTTGATAAGAGCAATATCCTCAATGATCTCAATCAGCCCGCGGCCTGCCACTGCCCCCTCCACAAGCGCCTGCTTCTGCATGTTGACATATGGATAATCTTCTGCGGAAACATGAACAATAAAAGTCCTGCTGCTCTCTACCTTCCGCAAAGTAGAATCTATCAGATGCACCAGGATATCTCTGTTATCTGCCAGGTCTACACTAAAAATATGGTTGTAGACAGCTGTAATCGTATCAATAAACTCAGGCTCCAACTCTTCCACGAGTTGTTCAAACTCCTGCTCTAACTGCCGTTTCTCTTCCATCAGGGCCCGTTTCATATCATCCACCTCAGAAAGGCCCTGCTGATATCCCTCATTATACCCCTGTTTATTACCTGCATCTTGTGCCTGTCTGCGCTGTACCTCAATCTCGGCCTGGGCATTCCGGATCATCTCATCAGCCTGCGCCTGGGCACTATCCAGTATCTCCTGTGCCTCGGCCCTGATTGCTTCTAAGTCAGGACCCGCTTCCTCTGCCCCTGCCTTGATGACATTGCTCCTGTCTCCGTCATCGAACAGCGCATCAATCTCTTCGCCGCCTATCCCACTCACAAACTCGGCTGCTTCTCCCTCATCACTTCCATCATACTGAGGCATGGCACTCTCATTGGTCCTGCGGAGAGTCTCCCACTGCGCGATTCTCTCTTCCAGACGGCTGTTGCTGTCCACCAAACACTTTTCTTCGTCAGATACTCTGACCCAACTGGATTTATATACATTCTTAGACAATGATCTCGTCACCTCCACCTCTGGAGATAACAATCTCTGCGGAGTCTTCCAGTTTTCTGATGATATTTACAATCTTCTGCTGTGCTTCCTCCACATCCTTCATACGTACAGGACCCATAAATTCCATATCTTCCTTGATCATGACTGCCAGACGCTTGGAGAGATTGTTAAAGATAGCATTCTGTACTTCCTCATTCGATCCCTTAAGAGCGATTGCCAGGTCACTGTTATCCACATCACGCAGCACACGCTGAATGGCACGATCGTCCAGAAGCAGGATATCCTCGAAGACGAACATCTTCTTTCTGATCTCGTCGGCAAGTTCCGGCTCTTCGATTTCCAGAGTCTCCATGATATGTTTCTCTGTACCGCGATCCACTGTATTCAAAATTTCCACGACAGCATCCACACCACCGATGATCGTGTAGTCCTGGTTCACCAGGGATGACAGTTTCGATTCCAATACTTTCTCCACTTCCTTTATCACATCCGGGCTTGTGCGGTCCATCACTGCAATACGTTTCGCCACATCCGCCTGTCTGTCCGGCGGAAGCGCCGAGACAATGATCGCTGCCTGCGCTGACGACAGATAAGACAAAATAAGTGCGATAGTCTGCGGATGTTCGTCCTGAATAAAGTTCAGAAGCTGAGCCGCATCCGTCTTTCTGATAAACTCGAACGGCTTCACCTGCAAAGACGCTGTCAGCTTGCCGATAACATCCATTGCCTTGTCGGCTCCGAAAGATTTTTCCAAGAGTTCCTTCGCATAATTGATACCGCCCTCTGCGATATACTGCTGTGCCAGACACACCTGATAAAACTCACTGACCACTTCATCCTTAACCTGAGGCGTGATACTCCTGGTATTTGCTATCTCCAATGTTAATTCTTCTATCTCGTCTTCTTTCAGATGTTTAAAGATTGACGCAGACTTCTCTGGTCCCAGAGCAATCATCAAAATAGCTGCTTTCTGTAATCCGCCTATCTTCTCATCCGCTGCTTTTGCCGCCATTTATCCTACCCCCAGTCCTCATTTAACCAGTTACGCAGCAGATTGGCTGCCGCCTCCGGATTTTCTTCCACAAACTTATTGATCAGGCGTTTCTCTTCACTCTCATTCTCCGAAGAGATTTCCTCAAGCTGTACCGTGGACTGTAACAAAGTCTCCACGGACAGTTCCTCCTCTTCCTCCTCGTGCTTCTCGCTCTTCATGCTCCGCAGAACCACAAAGGCAAGCAGTGCCAGAATTACCACGATCAGGACAATCTGCAGAATATCTGTCGCCGTAATGCCTGAACCCTCTGCATCGAAGAAGAGATTTTCACTGTAAGCTACCAGCGTAATGTTATCTGTTGAAATGCCTGTAGCATTCGCTACCGCCGCATAAAATGTCTCATCTACTTCAAGCCTGGTCCGTTCCGTATTGGCCAGCTTATATTCTTCCCAGGTAACACCGTCTAAAAGTCCCTGTGTCTCCGCGTCTTCCTCCCGGATCACATTATATTGAAGCAGGGATGCTGACAGGGAAGATGCTCCATAATCAATCACACCCGGAGGCGTCTCCTTGTTGGTAATCTCCTCATTGGGCAGATAATCCCTGGATTCCTCCGATTGGGTGGAAGAAGAATTGGTATTATCTTCAAACACATAGGTGCTGTCATCATCATTGGAATCTGTTCCCGGTATGCCGCCTACGCCGCTGGTATTTTCCGAACTGAATACATCCTCGTGGCTTAAGACGCCCTGCGTCTGCCCGTCTGCCGGCTCATAAGTATGTCTGGTACTGCTCTGGCTGGAAAAATCCAGCACCAGATTGGGAGAAACCTCCACATTATCGAATTCATTGGTGCCCAGAATCACCCGGCGCACATTGTTGATCAGATTCTTCTCCGCCTCGCTCTTCGCAGACAATTGAGCACTGGCCATACCGGAAGTGCTGTAATTGTCTTCTCCTGTAAAGAGCATGTTGCCATCCACGTCCGTGATCACAATATTATTCGTGGTATCATTGCCCATGGATGTGGCTATAGCGCGCGCTAAATAGGCCGCGCTCTCCTGAGAAAACTCGTCCTTTAACTCTAAGAGTATCCATGCGGAAGACTCCTCTTTCTCAGCAATCAGCGTCCCTGTATTCTCCGGAATATTCAGGGTTACCCTCGCGCTCTTGACTGCCGTAAACATGGAGAGCACATCGTTCTCCAGTCTCTTTTCAAGATATACCACATGTTTTTTCTGTTTATCTGATTCGGTAGTTGAGAAACTGCCGTCCGTCACATTCTCGATGCCATAGCTGGCCGCCTGAATATTATTGGCGCCAAGCAAAAGATTCGCTTCTGAAAGCTGAGAAGCCAGAATCCTCACGACAAGGCCGTCATCCGAAATCTCGTATGTAAGTTCCTCTCCGTCCAACAAGTCACGCACTTCCGCAGCTTCCTTGGTGCTCTCACATTCCCGAAGCAGCACATACTGCGGTTTGGTCAACATCGATACGATGATCACAATAGCCAGAATCAGCACGGCCAGAATTCCGATGATCAAAGTCTTCTGTTTCGCCGTGAACCTGTTCCACCATTCCAATATCCTATTCCCAAATTCTTTTAATCTGTCTAATAATTTATCCACAGCAATCCATTCTCCTTCAGTATCTCCCTCTTACATTAAATACTAAATCTGCATCTGGATAAGCTCCCTGTAAGCCTCCATAAGCTTATCCCTGATAGCGACTGTATACTGCAGCGCCGTGGAAGCCTTCTGCAGGGCAATACTAAGATCATGGGTGTTCTCCGTCTCTCCCAGAGCCCATTTAATCTTTTCATTCTCCGCATCAGACAGATAGTTGTTCGTCGTACTCAGATTGTCGATTGCGGTATGTAACAAACTATCAAAGCCCTTGTCTGTATATGTTTCCGGTCTGGCAGTGGGCGCCGTCTTTGCAGCCTCCTTAATCGCCCCCGACGATACATTATACAGCGCAGTGATATCTAAAGCCATTTCTCTTCCTCCAACATCCTGTTATTTTCTTATCAGCCGTTCAACATACTGAGACCCATCGTCGCAATATTCTTGCTCGCAGAAAAAGCCGTGGTGTTCGCCTGATATGCACGGCTTGCGTCAATCAGGTTAGTCATCTCGGTAATGATGTTTACATTTGGATACATAACATAGCCGTTCTCATCTGCATCCGGATGGGAAGGATCATAGACCATATTGCCTTCCGTCCAGGTATCTTCATAAACGCCTGTCACTTTTACGCCGCTTCCCGAATAACGGTCCCTGGCTTTATTTAACACCTGATGAAACGGTGTCTGGGAATTTTTCTCCTCAAATACTACCACTTTTCTGCGGTACGGTGTACCATCCTCCGTCCTGGTAGTATTGGCATTCGCCACATTCTGTGAAATGGTATCCATACGGAAACGCTCCGCAGTCATACCGGTAGCATTGATATCAAATGCACTAAACATTGCCATATGTATTCCTCCTTAAATTATATGCCAAATCGCTGAAAGAACACCGCCTCAGGTGTTCTTCTGTACAAGACTTAGAACTTCACAGCGAAATACCCTCCGGCATAAGCTGCCAAAAATTCTTCCTGTACTACTTCAAGACTGCCTGCAGATTCTTAAATTCCTGCTGGACACTCTGATACAGTCCCTGGTATACCACCTGGTTCTTGGCCAGATATACACCCTCTGTATCCGGATCCACATTGTTGCCGTCGAGACGATAGGAATATCCTGCATAATCTGTGTAGGTAATCGGATTCAAGCGATTCATCTTCACATCCGCCACTTTGGCATCCATGGTCTGATATCTGGAGTGCCTGAGAGCCTTGGCAAGCTGTATCTCAAAATTCACATCCTGCCTCTTGTACCCGGGCGTATCCGCATTGGCAATATTATTGGAAATAGCCTCATTGCGAAGCCAGGACGCATCCATCGCCTTGTCTAACACATTAACATAGTCATAAACATTGGTGTTAATCAAAGAACTCATAGTCATACCCCTTCCACGTTAATACAATCCATATTCCATTATAAATAATTTATCAAAAATTACAAGGTTTTTCGATTGATTTTCACAATTAGTATTGTACTAAAAAAGTAAAAAGGATTTACAGTGCACTGTCGTGCCGCTTTCCGTAAATCCTTTTCCATAAGATGGTATTCCCACCCGACATTCCTTTGTCTTTTATGTAATTGTGATACTAAAATCTTCCCTGTGCCTTTAACTTCTCCACTTCTTCAAAGACCACATCATTCAATACCTTAATATATGTGCCCTTCATGCCGGAAGAACGGGACTCGATTACGCCCGCGCTCTCAAATTTACGCAGGGCATTGACGATAACAGACCTGGTAATTCCTACCTTATCCGCGATTTTGCTGGCTACCAGGATGCCTTCCATGCCGCCCAGCTCATCAAAAATATGTGTGATCGCTTCCATTTCCGAAAAAGATAAGGTGCTGATTGCTGATTTCACCACTGCAACCTTGCGGTTCTCTTCCGCATTCTCCTCACTGACTGCCCGGAGCATCTCTAACCCCACCACCGTAGTGCCGTACTCACATAAAATGATATCATCTATATCATACTGATCGTCACATTTGTAGAGAAACAGCGTCCCCAGCCTTTCTCCTGAAATCTCAATAGGGGCAATCACTGCCTGAAACCGCTTGGTATCCACACTCTCAAATCCCAGAGTCTCCAGATTTACATTCTCTTTCGTGGACAAAACTCCCAGAATACGTTCATTAAGCATGGGATCAATAAAACCGCCCACATGATCCACGATCAGCTCTGTGATGGACTCAACGGAATCCAGATCCCCGATGCCGAGTACTTTTCCTTTCCTGCTGATAACCAGCACATTGGAAGACAAAATCTCTTTGAGCACATCACAGATATCGTTAAATACCACCTTGCCCGAATTATTATTGTGTAAAAGTTTTCCAATCTTCCTGGTCTTATCTAATAATTGCACACTGCTCATCCGACTTACTCCTCAATTTAGATCGCTGTTGTTACACAAATCTATATAAATCGATTTTATCACACCATTTGAGCAATTTCAATGTATTTTCGGCACAATTTATGTCCAATGAATACCAGGAGCACACAATTCAGGTTTTCAGAGCGCTTACTGGGCCTCAGCCTTGACCGCATCCTTAAAAAAGCCGCAGTTTTCATCAGAGCACACCAGTTTATTGCCCTTTTGTAAAAGGATGGCTCCGCAGCGGTCACATTTTTCATTCACCGGTCTTTGCCATACCATGAAATCACATTCCGGATTATCGATGCAGCCATAATATTTACGGCCTTTCTTCGTCTTCTTAAGGACAATGTCCTTACCGCACCTGGGACATTCCACCCCAATCTTCTCAAAATAGGGCTTCGTATTCCTGCACTCCGGAAATCCCGGACAGGCTAAGAATCTGCCGTGCGGACCGTATTTAATGACCATCTGCCTGCCGCAGACATCACAGAACTCATCAGATAGTTCATCTGCGATCTCCACTTCCTCAAGTTCTTTCTCTGCCTTCTCCACAGCTTCCTGCAAGTCAGGGTAAAAGTTCTTGACCACAGTCTTCCACTTCACGCTGCCTTCTTCCACACCATCCAGAAGAGCCTCCATGGTAGCCGTAAAATTCACATCAACGATGGACGGAAATGCCTCTTTCATCATATTGTTGACAACCTCACCCAGCTCCGTCACATACAGGTTCTTATTCTCTTTTACAATATAACGCCTTGCCAGTATGGTGGTTATGGTAGGCGCGTAGGTACTGGGCCGTCCAATGCCCAGTTCTTCCATGGCCCGCACCAAAGACGCCTCTGTGTAGTGAGGGGACGGCTGGGTAAAATGCTGCTTCTCTTCCAGACAGAGTAATGATAATTTACTGTCCTCCGTAATGCCTTTGGCCAGCGTATTGTTCTCTTCCTTCTCATCCTCCTGAGTATACACACTCATAAACCCATCAAACTTTATTTTGGAAGCCGAAACCACAAACCGCTGTCCTGCCGCGTCAATCTTCACAGAAGTGGTCTCATACTGCGCTGCCGCCATCTGACTGGCTGTAAAACGCTTCCAGATCAGCTGGTACAGCCTGAACTGATCCCTGGACAGAGATTCTTTAATGTCAAGCGGAAGTCTGCTGATATCCGTGGGACGGATTGCCTCATGGGCATCCTGTATCTTAGGGCCGTTCTTTTTCTCCTGCTCTGTCCCGGAAGCATAGGCCGCTCCGTATTTCTCTGTAATATATTCCTTGGCCGCCGCCTCGGCCTCCTCTGAGACCCTGGTGGAATCGGTACGCAGATAAGATATGATACCGGTGGTACCATTTCCTTTAATCTCAATACCCTCATAGAGCTGCTGCGCCAGGCGCATGGTCTTCTGGGTTGAAAAGTTTAAAACCTTGCTGGCTTCCTGCTGCAGTGTTGATGTGGTAAAAGGCAGAGGGGCCTTGCGAACCCGCTCACCCGTCTTCACGGATGTGACCTGATACTGTGCACCATCCAGAATCTTCTTGATCTGTTCCAGTTCCTCCCGGGAAGAAATGGTCTTTTTCTCATTCACAGTTCCATAATATCTGGCAGTTAACGGTCTCTTTTCCCCCGCAATACTAAGGGAGGCCTCCAGTGTCCAATATTCCTCGGGAATAAATTCATTGATCTCCTCTTCTCTGTCACAGATGATGCGAAGCGCCACCGACTGCACACGCCCTGCACTTAAGCCTCTTTTCACCTTCGCCCAGAGAACCGGCGAAATCTTATAACCCACCATACGATCCAGACAGCGTCTTGCCTGCTGCGCGTCAACCAGATCCATATTGATCTCTCTGGCGTTCTTTAGAGATTCTTTCACCGCCGTCTTGGTAATCTCGTTAAACGTAATACGGTATACCTTTTTATTTTCCAATTTTAATGCATATAACAGATGCCATGAAATAGCTTCCCCTTCACGGTCCGGGTCAGTTGCAAGGTAAATCTTTTCTGCCTTCTTGACTTCCTTTCGCAAATTGGCAAGGATGTCTCCTTTTCCACGAATGGTGATGTACTTAGGCTCGAAATCATGCTCCACATCAATGCCAAGCACACTGCGGGGCAAATCCCGTACATGTCCGTTGCTGGCCGCCACCTCATAGTTGGCGCCTAAGAATTTCTTGATGGTCTTCACCTTTGCAGGCGACTCCACAATCACTAAATACTTTGCCATAGCAATTTCCCCTATCCTACACACAATGTCTGTCTGCATCTCTTCATAGTAAATACTATTATGACGCACACCAGTACATTTTATTAACGTGCAACACTATACACCATATTTTGAATGATGGCAAGTGGTAAAAAATAAAAAATGTGTAAAGAACTCCATACTGTGTTATAGGAACAGACCCAGGTTATGTGTCCTGGAAATATTGTAAGAGACGTGGCAAAGGTGATTTCTTCCTATTATAATATAAGCGCTCCACAACCCCGAACCGGTCATGGAGCACTTTGATTTTATTCAAGCAAGAACATCTGCGCCCTGGTCAGGGTAATGACATCCGTGCCAATCGCATGCCGCTCTTTGCCGCCCTTCACGTAACGGGTATCAAGTACGATAAAGATTCTTGATACTTCCGCTTCATTCCCCTTAAGTGCCACCACAGGCGCCTTAATCCGATATACAACTCCCTGTCTGAAGTCATCTGACACTTCCACCAGACGGTTATTATCCACCATCCAGACAGGACTTACAAACGCTGTGAAATCAGTCGTATTGAAACTGCCATCCGGAAGTACCAGCGCTGCATCCGGATTGGTTCCGTTCTCATAATAGAAGGAAATATTTGTCACCTTATTAAAGGCAATATTATTGTCTGCAAACTTGAAGTATACATCCACTGTATCATCCAGTATGCCGCCCTCCGTATCCGCATTCATCTTAAATTCCTGGTCAAAGGGAATCGGAATGCTCTCCACAGACGACGCCGATGCCCCAAAACCTGCCACAATATCCACCTTGGGATTATGAATACCCGCATTGTATGCCGCCATCAAGGCATTGACAAAGAGCTTGCACTCATCCACACCGTCTTTGGGTTCTTCACCCGCATCCTTTTCATAGAAATACGGATATTCATTCTGTCCCACATATACCACATTGGCTCTGCTGTAAATATAGTAGTTATTGCGGGCATCCCTCGGAGAAACATGGTAACCGCCGCCACCCTCCGGACTATTGTCATTGAGCGTATACCAACCGGTCACATGTACTTCGCTCTCCCCGGTGTTCCCGGCAAAATCCAACAGATACTCAGGAGCCATCAGTTCCGTAACATCGCTGAAAAAGGCTGCGCCTTCCTCGCTTCCGACCTCAAAAGGATAATAACAGATACTTCCCTCGTTAATCTTCTGCGCCTGCAAAGCCGGCTTGGGTTCCTCAAACATCAGGTTATCCAGACCACTGTACCTGTAATACTCGCCGCTTCCACGTCCAAGTTTGGAATATGTCATATCATTTGTCTGTCCAAGCAATGCCGCATCCAGTCCCAGCCGTCCTGTATCCTCCTGTGCGCCGGCATAAGAGATCAATACACTCCTGCCTTCTTCAATATATGCCGTTACAGCAGACTGTGCCTCTCCAAGAGAGCCGCTGCTGCCAAAACCAAGCACCAGAATATCCCACTGATTTAAATAGTTGCCATTTACGGCAATTCTCTGACATAATTCTGCCGTGGTAATCGTCTCAATCTCATATTTCACATTGAGCTTATTCTCTGCCATCTCCAGATGACGGGCCAGTGTGGAATTATTGATCTTCTCATAATTCATCTGCAGATTGGCAGTCTGGCTCTCTTTATTGTCCAGAACCTGTAAGATACTGACCGGTATCTGTGCCTGGCCCTGAACAGTAAAGTATCCCATCATCGCATCCCTGCGGTAGCCGTTATTCGTATCGGAAACTTCCAGTTTCCAGGGTATGATTCCCGATTCCATACCCTCAAACAGAACTGTAATCTGTCCGTCCGAACTGAAATAACCACCTGTTTCCCCTGTGGGATATAATTCCTCAGAGGGCACAAAGACACCGTCATAGTTCAGATCCAGATACAAGCGCAGGGTAGTGTCCCCATGATAGGTATTATCCTCCTCCTTCTCCTGATTCCCTGTGATATGGTAGAGAATCGTGCCCTCATACTTGCCATCCTCCGTGCGGTTCAGACTCTGCACGGGCGGCGTCTGTTCCGGATAATCTATCCGCGGTTTGACAACGTTGAGCTGTGCTTTAAATTCCGGATTTCCACGAACATCGCGTACTGTATACAGATAATCTCCATAATTCTCAATCGCTTCATTCAGAAAAGCGTACATCTGCGTATTGTCTGCGATGTATCTCTTATTGACAGTTCTGATCTGCTCGCCGTCTGATTTCTTTACATTGATACAGTTGTTCTCCACCACTACAGGATATCCCGCGCGCAGATAATCAAGCAGCGCTTCTTTCTTCTGCTGTGTGATATCGTTAGCATCATATCTGGCATCCCAGCCGGCTGCCCTGTCACCGGTATGATAGACAAGACCATTTAAGTCCTCATCATTATAGACTGTATGTTTATCCCGGCCTTCCAGATTCAGCCTTTGGCCGTCTAAGCCAATGAACACCATGTCATAGGTACTGTTGATATCGGCCCATTCTCCATTAAACTCCGCTACAGACTTAACCTCATTGGTAACTTCCACAATCTTGGTGGAACGGAATATCTGCTGTCCGCTCTCATTGGAATCCTTCTTCTGCCAGTATAAAGTCGTAGTCTCCCTGTCCTCATTAACTTCCACATGCAAATCAGAATCCAGATTGGCTGTAGGCTGCAGTTCCAGAATGGATACATCCCGGTAATCCCCGATCATTCCCACCGAATAATTGATGATATAAGCCACCGCCCTGGCCTTACTGACCTCCTCTTCCAGCCAGTCTTCTTCTTTCAGCATCGTATTCTCTGCCCGGATTGCAATCAGTATTTCGCCAAAGCCCCGCTTCGCATCATCGTCATCAAAGACTTCCGGAAAATCCTTGTTCACCAGAGGACTGCCGTTTACCATATACACATTTCGGTTTACATAATGACAATCATTGTCCTCATTGTCGTCATAATCATCACTGTCAAGCCCTCTGAACAGATCATCCAACAGATCTTCCTGTCCCATATCATAGTAGAAGCCTGCCAGATCCTCTTTCAAGAATATCCTGGCCAGTTTCTGATAGCTACTGTCTTCATACTGTCCCGGATTGTCAATGATATCATAATCCACAATCACCGGCATCAGGTCCGTCACAGCCCTGTCTAGAATCTCCAGAATCGCAGAATCGGAAATATCTTCCATGCCGCCGTTATCCGGGCCAATGGTCTCTAACTTGGCGTCGCTATTCAGGAAAACGCCGGATCCATGCTCCAGATAGACCAGGTCGGCCTCCTTTACCATTTCAGGCGTAACTTCTTCTGCCGTGACACTGACCACTTCTATGGCAAACTGGTCGTAATAATTATCCTGGTCTTCCAACGCATGAAACACATATTTTTCAAGCCAGTTATTCCCTTTACAACAACGGAAATAAACAGGTGCATTGATCACTTCCAACTCTTTGGCCTCAGTATAATTTTCATCACTCTGATATGCCGCTTTGAGATTGTAATTACCACCTGTTCCTACATATTCAAATTGAGGCAGATTACTCTGACTGGCATCAAAGGTCATAGCCATATCTTCGTCAGCTTCTGCGTCTTGCGCATCCCCGGCCAACCCAGCATCCCCATTTGCAATGGACTCGTCAATATCATACCTGTCATAGGGCATGACCGCACCATCCCAATCCGGCACCTTATCCTTATCTTTCACGCGGTAAAGCAAGGTATCCTCCGAAGGGTTGCTCTCATAATAAAACTCCAGAATATAATAATTCTCCCCGGCTCTATGGGATTTCTCTTCTTCATCCGAATCATCAGAACTGCCCGAATCATTTGCATTATCCGGGTTGTCTGAACTACCTGAATCGTCTGAACTGCCCGAATCGTCTGAGCTATCCGGATTGCCTGAACTACCCGAATTGTTTTCATTACCCCCATTATCCGAACCACCCGGATTATCCGGCTCTATGTAATCACCCTCCGCAGGCCGATTGTCCCCGTCGGGATTATGCTCTTCATCCTCCTGTCCTTCCTCTGTCTCATCCGCGTCTCCATCCTCAACAAGCAAACGCCACACTACATCCGCCGCTGCGGTCTCACCCACGCCGCTGTCCGCATGACTGCTGTCATCACGGTTGGAAGAATCACTTCCGGTGCTGTCATCACCGCTGCTGCCGGTACTATCTCCATCTCCGCTCCCAGTGCTGCCTCCACCGCCACCGGTGTTATTTCCATCACTGCTTCCGGTATTGTCTCCGTCTCCGTTGCCGCCGGTATTATCTCCATCTCCGCTTCCGGTGTTGTCTCCGTCTCCGCTCCCGCCGGTATTATCTCCATCTCCGCTTCCGGTGCTGTCTCCGTCCCCACTGCCGCCAGGATTATCTCCATCTCCGCTTCCGGTATTGTCTCCGTCCCCACTGCCGCCGGTATTATCTCCATCTCCGCTTCCGGTATTGTCTCCGTCTCCGCTCCCGCCGGGATTATTTCCATCTCCGCTTCCGGTGTTGTCTCCGTCTCCGCTCCCGCCGGGATTATTTCCATCTCCGCTTCCAGTATTGTCTCCATCCTGACCTGGCTTTTTGTCTTCCTCTTCCTTATCTTTATCCGGCTTATCTTTCTCCTCTTCCGGCGGTCTCTTATTTTCCTCCGGCAAGTCTAAAATCTGCGCCTTCGTCCCTACATATTCATAGGTGCCGTCCTCATTCTTATAATACACGCCAGTAGTGCTGGAATAAGAACTCAGGTCATCACAAGCCAACATCACGGGAACATACCCCGTCACAGCCTCCGGATCAAATTCAAAGGTCAAATGCCATTCGCCATTGTCATTAAACGCAAAGAGACCTTCAGACAGACCGTCGGCACCATCCCCAATCAATGACGGACCGTCATACTGGTATGCACCACTGCCATCCACATCCGGATCCACCTTCGTCAGATAAGCCATCAGTCTGCCAGTGGGTTTATCGCCTCCTGCCGGACCATCTGCCCCCACAGGGTCATATAGCTTAATCCAGTCCCGCCTCTCATCCAGACGATCAATCGTGCCTCCATAAGCCTCCTCATATGCGATGGTCAGAAACTCCGGATCCTCATATCCTAAAGGCATAATGGCTTTTGCCAGAGCCTCTCTCTCATCATACCGGTAAAAAGCCGTGTTATCAGAAAAAATACGTTGAATATCCTTCTCGATGGGCGCCTGACCGCTAGTCAGATATCCAATCGTTCCTGTGGACAGATTGTACGTCTTACCGCTGCCGCTTAAAATATACATTGCCTTGGTCGGTGAAATGTCCAGGATTGTAAAAGGATTATCACTGTCATGTTCCTCCACAATCTCTTTCATGCCGGTAAAGGATTCTTTCGCATAGACCTGCATTTCCTGCACATCTTTATCCAGACCGTACAACCCTGTAACCGCCACGGCGGCAGCTGTTATGGACGCTATGGTCATAACAGCTGTTTTTTTATTCAGTTTCCCCATTCTCTGAACTTTTTTCATCATACCATCTCACATACAGTTTGCTTTGTTGCTGGTTGCGTGAAATATTTGCTTCCGTCTGTTCGCTCAGGCCAGGCAGTCATATTGTACTGTTTGTCATACCTTGCCTGTGCAAAACATGTTACGGCGTTACCTTCGTCCATGCCGACGCACCATCAGTATATTGGAAAGTTCCATACTCCTTCGTATCATCCCATCTATTGCAGAACGTAATCCTATGTGTATTTCCAACAAGGGTATATTTCACGCTTACACTATACTGAAGATCATATTTAGGTTCACCCCCGTGAATATCCGTCATTGGATATACCACATGCGCAGACGTACAATCTATTCTCGTCACACCGCCTTTAAACGGGAATGCGCTTTCTCCCGGCAGCGGGAAATACATCCTGCAAGATACGCCATTCACCAACACACCCTCTAGATTGGTTACAAAATCCTCATCATGATCCAGGTACTCCCTGTAACCTTCTTTTCTCGTCCACTCCTTTGCATCCTTTTGCCAAGTATAAATGCCATAAGATACCACATTGATCTGATGATTATTACTGTCATTTGGATTAAGTTTTTTCCTGTCAACAAATGCAATCTGATAGGTATCCCCGCTCTTCTCGTACTCCACTGTATAAGTGTTATTCGTATCTGGCCGTTCCCCATATCGATCAGACATCTCATAAGCCACAGGCCTATAATCCGTAAGTTTCTTTACAGTACCCTTAAACGGGAAATCACTCTCCGTCGGCAGCGGGAAATACAGTTTATATGACTTGCCCCCGCGCTCCAAATCAGACAGATTCACCACCAAATCCGTCTCATCCGGCAGCTTTTCGGCACCTTTTAGCTTCGTCCACTCTGTTTCTCCCGGACTCCACGTATATGTACCGTAAGAAGTCACTAAAATTTTGTGATTATTACTATCCCCTGCATTCGCCCTGATTTTCTTAATAAACTGAATCTCCCAGGTACTTCCTGTCTGCTTTGCCTTCACAAGAGCCCCTGATATGTTGTCCCTCTTATCCAAATTGTTATCATAAAGAGACACTTTATAGGTGGTCTGCTCAATGCCGTTCACAAATGGGAAACCGCTCTCGCTTGGCAGCGGGAAATAGGTCTGATACTGACCTCCATTGTATTCGAACTGCTTCACGTTAAAGACCATATCCTTATCCGGCTCGCCTTTCCTTGCAAACTGCCATTTGCTGCCGTTCTCTTCGCAGACATAAACATCATAAGAATGAATCACAAGTTTATTGTCAGAACTTCGTTTTCTTATCTGTATAGGTTCTACCTCATACGTATTGTTGCGGGGAATATACCGATAACGCACATAATCAAACTGTAACTCCTCCGTATGGGAGTTGCCGTCCTTCATGGCAATCACCTTCAGTTCCCCGCCGGAAATCTGCCAGTCGGTGCTGTGGATATTGGGGAACAATGCATCACCCGCCATCTGTGACGGCAGCGGGAACATCGCCTTTCCCTTAAACCAGTCATTGTTGATATCCATCGTAAATTCGCTGGTAATCCGCACATGTATGGTGCTGTCATCAAACTCATAATAACGCTCTTTGCGAGGCAGATTCGGGAAATCAAACCCTCTATAGTCAATAATCTCATAAAGTCCTGGATCCTTATTCTGATACAGCATACCTGGCACAATATGATAATTGCCACAGATTTTCAACTTGTTATCATTTCTGTCCAACTTTAAAAACGGATTCCCTTTAGGCGATACTGTTGCCGCTCCGTCCGCCAATGAGGTACTTCCCTGGTAAGCCATACTTCCCTCATCAAAATAATAAACTTTATCCCACTGGGTAGAATCGTTCCCCTCTCCCACGTAGAGGCTGTTTGTTATGGAACCCCATTTATCTCCCCAGACGCTCTCATAATCAGAAGGTCTTATCTCTCCGATGATACCGCTTCCCAATCCTACAGAGTAGATATTTACCGGATCATAAGTAATATTTACGCCTTTATAACTGATATCCTTGTAGTTATAAGTAACCTTCGGTTTGTTCAACGCACTATAGTATACTTTATTATGCGGGTATTTATCCCCTATATATCCGTAAGGCTTTTTGGTATCCAGATTCGCAAAATACTCCTTACTGATCGTTGCAGCGTCATCCTCTATCACGGAACCGATTTCATGCTTCTCATATTTCTCTCGATTTTCTTTCGATACCGGGTCCAGCGCCTGCATATAAAAAGTATAGCTCCCGTTCAGATCCAAATCAAATAAATCCGGTGTTATACGATAATTGGCACCGCCGCCAGTGGTAAAATACAGTAAAACCTTATCCGGTTCCCTTCCGGAATTATCTACCACCCGGACAGCTGTCACATACTTGGGATGATCTGTAGACAAACCTGCACGGATTTCATCCAACTTTGTGTTATCACCGTATTCCAGTTTGCCGCTGAAGGGTTCCGCATTCTCTCCCGCCTCAACAGTCAGTACCAGCTCGCCCTGTACTACCCCGTAAGCCTTTACCGTAGACAGATAAGATGTGGCACGAATTCTTATGGTCGCCCCCGCCTCAGCACCGGAAGCCACTTTAAAGTCCGCAGACTTGACATCCGTATTCTCAACCGTCACAAACTCTGCGCCATCAACCACTTCCCAGTTATAAACCGCTCCCTGATGCACCACATCATGATCTTTGACAGTCGGGTCTCCACAGCCGTCACAGGTAACTCCCAGGCTTGTGCCGCCCACTGCCGCCTGCACGGTAAACCCTGAGCCCGATTCCACAATATTGGTAGAATTACCCGCTATGCTCAATCCCACCGTAGACACACGCTTTACATGGACCTTAACCGCAGCCTGGGCATGATTGCCATCCTTGTCTGTGGCATTCGTGGTTATGACCACCGTAAAGGATCCTGCCGGTTCGTCTGCAGCCACCTGTAAAATACCGTTTGCAGCATCACTGAAAAAACTGCTTCCGGCATACCCCGGTCCCATAGACCAGGTCACACTCTTATCCGTCACATTCTGCCCGCTTACTTTAGGGGTAGAGAAATGAAAGGACTCTCCCGGTTCCAATATCACAGAAAGTTCCTTGGGAATCACCGAAATTGTCTTAGAACGGTCTAACGGCCCAATCTCCGCGTCGTTGACACCCACCTTATTGCGGATTGTCACATTATTGGAAGTATTATACTCTCTCTGCCCATTGACAAAGGTCAGTTCCAGCTGAACCACACGCTTTTCTTCCACCTGGGTCAGATCCACCTCGAACTTAGTCACGTGCTCCGCAAGTACCACCCAGCCCGGATCCCCAAATGCCGGGAATCTGTCGTTAATATTACTTTCCGTATCCACATCCCCAGGCTCTACGTCCAGTTCTGTATAATAAAGTGTCTCCTCAACCTTATCCCAGTAGAATTGATAGTGCTTGTTCCCATTTCCAGGCTCTATCGCAGTAGTCGGGGTGCCGCCGGGCGTTGTCGGAGCTGTCACCACAGGCGCACCATTATACATAATCAGGCTCTTCGCCACCGGCTCAAACCCAAACTCGGAGTCTTTTAATACAAGTGTCGGAGAACCGGAAGCATCATACCCTGCATAATTAACACTTCTTGTAGTGTCAATCAGGACATCCGACATCTGATTTAAGGCAAGCTGCGCTTCCTGCTGCACACTGATATCACTGTTGGCAGAAGCATAACTTCTGGAACCCACCAGAATAAAGCCGCACACTGCCGCGACGACAATCGACAGAATCGCAATCGCAATCAAAAGTTCCACTATGGTGAAACCGCTATGATTCTTTTTCAATCTTTCACCTTTTCCCTGTGACATCTCTTACACTCCCTGTCTTCATTGCTGTGGCTGTCCCAATATACAATCAATTCCATCCCATGCTGCCGCTGCGCTTATATATTTACTCCACAATCACCTGAGACTTTCCGGTGAACGGAATCATCTCAATTCGATATTTCTTGCTGCCGCCTTCTACATAAATATTTTTGTAGATAACACCGCCCGCATCCGGCCTGAAGCCGCCGCTGCTGCGGTCAAAACGTATCACTATCTTATCTCCTGCCTCAAGGGAAGTTTTGGTATCGCCATCCGCTTCATACCCCACATACACCTTATTGGTTCCCACTTTCTGCCGCTCCTCGTCGGTCACGGTCCCGTCACTCTCTGTGACATGCATCTGGGTATACACTGTACCGTCACTTTCCCGGAAAAGTTCCATATAAGCATCCGCTTTGCCCATGGTGGTCACCTTGCAGTCCCCAATAGAACGCTGGATGTTATTGGCACAGCTCTTGGCATTGGCGCTGAACACCAGAATGATGGAGTAGAACACGGTGCCCATAAGAACCGCTATGATGGCAAGCACAATGACCAGTTCTATCAGGGAATATCCCCTGTTGTCGATATGAAGTTTGTGTTTATGAAACGCTTTATAATCCAAACCTCTGTATCCTTTTTACCTTTCATTTTCCAACTATTTACAACTACTCTGCCGTTTGCTTCTTCTCAGCTTTTCATTCCCAAGATGTCTGCTACTTCTTAATCCAGTTCATATACCGGACTACCTCACCGTAATCAATCACCAGATTGCCTGCCTCATCCACTTCCGGCGCTTCTGCGCCATTGACCATACTGCCGTCACCGTTGACAAACATGTCTATGGGCGTGATTGTATCATCCGCGATTTCGCTCTCCGCTTCCAGCACTTTATAGAGATCCATCTTATTCTGTTTGACAGACACTGCCGCGGAAGGATTGATTTTAATCGTACCCTTGGCAATAATTAATCCGGTAAAATTCCTGTCCACTGTCACATTCCCGAAGGAAATGATCAGTCTGGTCTTATCATCAAACCTTGATACACTTACTTCGGACTCTCTGGTAAGAACAGCCTGTAAGTTGGAATCCGTCTTATAAGTCACCTCATTTGTATGGTTATCATCCAGATACTTCTCTACCTCTTTCTCTTTGATGACGCTGTTAAATACATAATAATCCTTTGCCAGCTCCGGATCCGTCGGCACCGAGGAGGCATCCTCTGTCAGATTAAAGGTAAGCGCCCTGTAGGTATTGGCAATCCCATTGGAAAAGGCAATCACAGACGCCTCATCCGCCGCATTATCCACTTTCTCCGCATTTTCTCCCATTTCCGTATAAGCGTCAGGATCTGCCGGCGGATCAACTGTACCCTCGCCTTCACCGGGTGTTCCCTCTCCATCTGGATTCAAAGTACCCTGATCGATGCCGGTAAGCAGCGTCACACCGCTGTCTGCAACAGCGCTGCTCACCAGACTGTTGCCCAGAATAGTATACTGCACATCCTGCGCCTCAAAATCCCCTAACAGGATGCCGCCTGAAGCATAGATATTAAAATACCTGTCAATAGATTCCCTGTTTGCGTTGAAATTATAATATTGTACAAAATACCGCTCCGCGCTTTCCTTATCCAGGACCAGATAATAATAAAGCAATGTACCCCCGCGATATTGTGCATAGACCTTACGGATATGCTGCATATCTGTCACACCGAACTCGCTTAAGGACTTATTGCCCAGGCGATATACCTTTTTATTAAAATCCACCTCATGGAAGGTTCCGTTACTTCCCGCATCGCCGGATACACCCTCATTGCCGGCATCATCCGGATTGTTACCCGTTCCGGAACCATCCGGATTTCCATTTAGCATATCCTTAATATCATTTTCCTTTTCGCCGTTAATGGGATTCTGGCCAATGACAGGCTCCCCGTCCAGCGTTCCGATACACTCTGCCGGTACCAGATAAGCAATCTGGCCGCCTTTGACCGCAATGGATTCCCCCATCATGACAGGGGCGCCAGGCTGACGTGTCCCGGCTGCAATCTGCTCCCGGTAATCCTCCGCTTCCTGTCTGGTAGAAGCCTGCCCGATATAAGAACGGCCAGCCAGCAGAAGTCTGCTGATTCCCGCCATATCCACCGTGGAATTTTTACCGTTAATGATGATGGCACTGCTGGATTCTGACTCAATCTTCGGTCTCCCGTCAACCACAGGCTCTCCCGGCAGTCCGTTATAGGCAGAATACCCGTACCCATAATATTCCTTGCCAAGGGTTGCCCTGCTGCCAGACCCATTCAGGGAAAGATCATTGGCCACATAAGTCTTGCTGTCCAGACTGACTGTACCGCTGTTAAGCGTGATATTCCTGGCATACACCTGATTATCCTCGCCAGGCATATCCCTGACCACCAGCCCAGCCGCCGGTCCTTCCACCACAATATCCCCCTTGCAGATTACTCTTCTGGCATTGTCTAATGCCAAGGCGCTTGCCTGATTCACCAGAAGTCCGCCTTCACCGGTAACCGCGTCCGTCCCTGCAAAGATGCTTCCCTCCACTGTGGTCGTACCGCCGCCGCCAAGCACCTCAATACCCGAATTGCCAATCAGCGTATATTCATACAAGCCGTCAATGGTACCGCCATTTTCAAAAATAAGCTTCGGTACATCGATACAGATATCCGTCTGCACGATAGATACCCGGTTGTCGCTGTCTGTATAAGACACATAAATGTTATGGAGAATGATACTGTTGTTATTCACCATCTCCATCTCCGGACGATTGGGCGTCTCACCGGCCGCAGCACCGCCGCGCTCCCAGGCCGTCACATCTACTCCCTCATCAGGGGCAGACTCTAAGAAAATATCTGCATCCACATAGGCTTTCAATTTATCCCTGTCATAGTAACCACTGCCTAAAGAACTGTCCTTAAGATTCTCGATCAATGTATCCATATAAGTGGTCACAAAGGTGCTGTAACGGTCATCTTCTGAGCCAAGACTTTCCCAGTTCGCCATCACATCCCGGTACGCCACGCCCACCGCATCCGCGGAGGTATGCTGTAACCCCGCCATAATCTGCTCCACCACTTCCTCGGCAGAATAGAAGCTGTTCTTGTTGCGCACATCAGCTACCTTTATCATATAATTCATGTATGACATCCAGAGCAGGGTGGTAGCCAGAATCCCGATCATAGCCATGGCAATGATAACGATCACGATTGCAGATCCCCTGTCGTCCCGCTTTTGCCTGTATATCTTATGTAACTGTATGATTTTCCTGCGCATTCTGTTCATACCGTTTTCGCCCACCACGCTGTGCAATCCATTAGTTATTCTTACTGCCCTCGATCACGACCATCCGCTCTTCTTCCGGAAAGTCTCTTCCGGCAGCGCCTTCCTCATAAACACTTATCTCCACATCATAAATCAATTCTGTAATGTCACCGTCTGCCGGCGCCGCTCCCATAGGACTGCGGATGCCGTCCAAGGTATAGATATTCATCTGACTGGTACCGCTTAAATCCATAGACTGGTCATTGACGAAAAGCTGGCTCGGCGTATTCACATCCTTTTTGGCCGGATCCGTCTCCCCTGCCATATATTTCTTACCCGCCAGATTCAATCCAAGATTTGTCTTTAAAGAGAAATCCTCCTTATTCATATCACCGCCGTGGCCGTTTTGCACCCTCACATCTGCCACATAACGCATCTCTTTCGACATCAGCTGGGCATCTGTCAGGATTTCCGGATTGTTGGGATCTTCTGCTGACGGTATCTGTTTGGCTATAAGAATATTGAGTTTAGCGCGGGTATCATTCTCAATTACTATCGCATCTTCTGTTACGTTACTGCCATAGAGCGGGTAGTAGAAAATATTGATATTGACTTTCTCACCGCTTACAACACCGCACCCCATATTTTCCACCCATACCATGGAATCCATATCACCTTTGGTGTTGAATACTACGCCTTTATATCCAAAGTCATACTCATCCGTAACTGCCATATCTATCTTAGGATTACCGTCCTCATCCACCGTCCCGTTTTCCTTCAGGGAAACCGTTATGGTTCTGCTGATACCGGTAAAGATAGAATCTTGATTCTTAAAACAGATTTCGTCTTCCGTAATACCATCCGCTTCCATTGCCGTCCTCATGGCTGAATCCTTCCAGACACTTGACAACATCGCCTTCCTAATCTTATCAGTCTCCACAAAGGTACCATTCTCTTTATCAATACTCCTGGCGTCGGCCATTAATGCATTATTAAAAGAATTATCATGATCCGTGGAGCCTTCCATATACCCTCTCGCATCCACTTTCACCAGCGCATCGAACTCGCTTCCCTGCATGGACACCTTGCGCAGGCTAAAATAGTAAATGCCTTCACTGGGATTGCCGGAACCGTCCACCTCCATGTCGGTCTCCTCCGCAACAGCTCCCTTGATCAGATTATCATCAATCACATAGAACCCCTCTGCCGGCGTTTTAAACTGCGCCTTTAACTCCTCGATATCGTAAGCCTTCAAACCTTCCATGATATCCTGTGCCAGCGTTGTAGCCCGCAGGGTCTGACGTGACCTGATGTTAAGTTTATTAGACGAAAGGAACAGATTTAACATGGGAATCACAATGATTGCCAGAATGACCACCGCAATCAGCAGTTCCAACAGGGAAAAACCCGCATCTTTATTCAGTTTGCGTCTCTCTGCTCCTGTCATTGCATGTTCACTCCTTACTGCTTTCCTATCACACGACGCCACTGTCTGTCCACACCAGACAGCATCACTGCTATCCTTCTATCCTTCTATCCTTCTATTCTTCTGCTTCTTCTGTATCTTCGCCGCCCTCACCTTCTGCGCCTTCCAGATCCCCAAGTCCGCTCTCACTGCGGATCACGATGGTGCCAAAGATATTGTCCGTGCCAAGCAGTACCGAACTGAAATTAGGCTGTACATATTCCTTGCCTTCCTGATTCGGCACACAATACATATTCACAGCAGTGGTTCCATGTAACAGTCCTGTAGACTCATCATAGACCACCGTCATATTGTCAATGACCATACGGTCTGTCTGTAAACAGATATTCTTTACACTCCGTTTCAACGCTTCATAAGAAATCTCATACGTCATGGTAACCTTGCGGCTCTTCAGGCCATACGGATTCAGGCCGCCTGAGCCATCCTCTCCGCCGACTGTGAGAGCCTCCTCCGACTGCTGTGTTCCCTCATAGTCCTCCAGTTCTTCCACCGCATCAATCTCATAACTGATCTGTGTCTCTTCCTCCGGCACTGAATCCAGGAAAGGAACATCTAACAGTGCATCTATCGTCACAGACTCCACCTTTAAAGGTGCGACAAGCTCCTGGTTAATGGCCAGAAGAATGGCATTCTCCTCACGCACATCCACAGGAAACAACTGATAAATCTCCTTCATCTCCTGCTCCATCTTTACCGTTTCACTCTCGTAAGTCTCTTTGTTCGCTTGTTTACTCTTTAAATCTGATATTCTGCTCTGCAGCTGCATATTTTCCTGTTCCAGAGCATCCGCTTTCTCCATGGTCGGCTGAAAAACAAACAGGTATGAGCACACGCCCACAAGAATCCCCAGGAAACCGATCAAAAGTAATATATCTCTCTTCGATACTTTCATTGCGCTCTCCCCCTTATTGTGCCGTTCCACTATCCGCTGCCTCTGCAGCACCATCCGCCGCCTCTGCGCCTGTCTCGTCTGTCACCTCTTCCGGTTCATACCCCACAGGCCGATAGGTGGCTACCACTGTAAAGTTAATCGTAGTCACTCCAGTCTCCTGATCTTCCTCTTCCCGCAAGGAAGACACCGTCACCATCTGCGGAACCAGAGAATGGAAAGAGCGCATCTGCTGCACTGCAGCTGCCGCGTCTTCCTTACTATCCACGAGCATATTAATACTCACCTCGAAGGCATCGCTGGTCAGGGAAACCACATTCACACTGCTGGGAAGCTTCTCTTCCAGTTCCTCCAGGAACTCATACATACCCTCGTTCCGGTTCTCTGTGGCCTCATACATGGCATTCACCTTGGTATATTCCGCTTTGGTGGCCACATATTCATTATAAATGGGGATAATGTCTTCCAGACTCCCGGCCTCCGCTTTCAGTGACATATTGGTTTTCTGCACCCCTGCATAGCGGACCAGAGAAAAGGCTGCCATTGCGATTCCAGCCACCAGGCCTATCGCTAACAAAGAATATGCCAGAAAAGCCCCATTCACATTATTGCTTTCTCCCTTGACCTTACTTTTACCCTTCTTATCTGTTTCCTTCTTAAATCCAAGCGGCGCCACTGCCGCACCCACACAGGCTATGTACTGCCCGAAGCACTCATTCTTGAAACTGCGCGTCAGGTTCCAGCCGGCCGCTTCTGTAAGCACCGTAACCGGCATATTAATCTCACTGGAAATCAAATCGTCAAGTCCCCTGAAGTTCGCACCAAGACCCGTAATCATAATTCTGTCAATGGGATTGTTGGTATTGCGGGACATATAATAATCAATAACCCTGCCGATTCCGCCAACCAAAGGCATAAAGGCCGCCCTCACCTCATCCATGGCCTTTTCTCTGGCTGATTTCACCACAGGCGCTTCGTCGCTGTCAGAGACTTCCGTCTCCTCGTAATCCCTCGTCGGCCCTTGCTCTGCAATACACTCATTCTTCTGCAAAATCCGAATGGCCTGTTCCACAGAAGAAACGTCTCCCCAGGTAAGAGTATCCATCACTGCATCGATGGCCTCATCCACACCATAAGAAACATTTCTGGTAAACGTAAGCACGGAATCCTGCACCGCCATCACCAGAGAAGCCCTCTCATCAATCTTGATGATCAGATTCGTCCCCTGTGCACACTCTTCTTTTACCACCTGGAAAATGGAATTGCCGGCATAGTCAACGGCCACCACCTCAAGTTTCAGCGCCTGCGCCAGATCATAATAACCTGACAAAAGCGCTGACGGCACCGCCATCACAAGTAATTTATACTGCTGAGAACTCTTATTCTCCCCAATGGTTCCTAAAATACTATAGGCCAACTGATACTGACTTAAATCCACCGGGAAATAATCCGTAGCGTTGGCATTGACCACATCCGCAATCCTGTTCTCTTTTACAAAGGGGATCACCACCTCACGGCTGGCGATCCTGGAGGAGGTGATCGTAAACACCACCTGCTTCGCCTTGACCCTGTTCGCCGAGAGCGCACTTTTTAAGTTTTCCACATACTCCGGGGAAATGGTCAGTACACCGTCATTGATCATTCCCTCATTGGTTGGAATTGTAAAACTCTTATAGATTTTATGAGACTTGGTCTTATAATCTACCTCACAAACCCTGGTCAGCGAATAGCCGATCTCAATACTGATCGCTCTAGCAGCCATGTTTTGTTTCCTCCTTTTACACCTTTCCTTATCTATACAGTCGTAAACCTGCCGGTGATGCCGTGCAGGTATTGTTCGAAGTCATATTAGGTCATACAAATTGAGCCAAATACCATGTAAGCATCTTCTCTCCCCACAGGGCAGCCACAAGGACACCCATAGAAAGATACGGGCCCATCGCCAGTACGTGACTCTCACCGCTTATTCTCATACGGATTACATGGATGACCGCACCGAAGATACACCCTGACAAAAAGGCCAGAATAATCAGCTTCCAGCCAAGTAACAGCCCGCAGGCTGCCATCAGTTTCACATCACCGCCGCCGATGGCCCGACCACCCGTGGCATAATATAAAACTGCCAGAAAGGCACTGACAGATAAGAGGCCGATCAGATAGGTCAGAAAATTCTGGTAGTCCGTACCTACCCGAATCAGCCCCAGTGCCAGTATAAACAAATTGATTCCAAAAGGAATCTCATAAGTCCTAAAATCAATCACGCTCAGGACAAGGAGCGCAGAAGCCAGCAGACAATAGAGTAGGGATTCTATGCCCAGGCCGCCTGTCCATACGATCAAAACGTACAAGATTCCGTTCGCCGCCTCAATCAGAGGATACTGGACAGAAAGTTTAGCGCCGCATTTGCGGCATTTGCCCCGCAGTATAAGAAAACTTATCACCGGTACCATATCGTACCATTTGAGACGGTATCCGCAGCTCATGCAGTGGGAACCCGTCTTAACAATATCCTCTTTGTTCGGAATCCGGAAAATGCAGACATTTAAAAAGCTGCCGATCACGATGCCGAAGAGGAATATGATAATGTAGAGTATAATATCTGGTAGCATGTAATGTCCTTACTGTAGGGTATTTAGGATTAACGTATTACCCCCCCCCCCTATACAAAATGGCGTTTTTATGTAGATGCTGTTTTGCATAGGAGGCGAGGGGTTATGTTGTTTTGATTTTGTTGCTTAAAATGTTGTTTCTATAGTTCCTTGGGACATCCTTTTTGCCAGTCAACAAGGTTAGGGATATCTTCAGAAGAACGTTTAAAATATCCTAGGTAATTACGGGGCCGGAGTAGTTACAACACCATTCATAGCATCGCTAAACGCCTGCGGAGTAAATGTCCATTCGACAGCACCATTGGGCTGTATTGTTCCTGCAATAGTATAGTTAGGCCAATTCGTTTTGCTGCTACAACTAATATTAGTAATATCAAGCCCTGTTTCCTCCAATGCGTCAGCACCAGGTGTAGCACTCGCATCAGGTGTAGGATTTGTAGGCTCAGTAATAGTACTAACAGTACCCTGCGCATTAATATTAAAAGTAACTGTCTGACCAGCAGGCCCAAAGCCTGATCTAGCCTGCGGATCTGCTGCCCAAGTCTCAACTGCCGTCATAATGGTTCTTGCATTCTGCATATCTGTTGAGTTTCTTGATCTCTCCACATATCTTAAGTACTGAGGTGCCAGCACTACGATGAGGATTGCCATAATGGCAATAACGATAATCAGCTCGACAAGGGAGAAACCTCTGTCATTCATTCTTTCTTTTCTCATTGCTTCTTTCTCCTTTTCCATCATAAAAATTGGTTTGTGTTACCTATATCTCTTAAACATAACAGTTCCCTACCGCCCTGCCATGCTTAATTCGGTTTGTTAAGGCTATATCTGCAAATGGAAATGCATAAAATTTATTTATATCATAAAACTTATACAAGAAACGCATCATAATATTTCATTAGCATTTCATCTGTTGTATTATACTGATTTGTTCCGACAAAAAAATCTGTCAACTCTTCAATACAAAACTGTAATTCTCCCAACCGAAATTTATTTTTAGGATCAGCGCATGTCAAATTTAGCAACTCCACTGCTTTTTCATAAAAACGCCTCTTTTTATCCTCCTCATTTCTATTTTTATACTTTATCGCCCGATTGACCTCACTGCCAATATTAGAAATCTGTTCTCCTATACCCATTTCAAACCACCTTAAAGTTCTATCCACTTATTCACAACCTCCACAATTTTCTCCCGTGCTACCGGATCTGCTACATCTCTTCCCACTCTTGGAAACCCTGCTTCCCGATTTCTTGGTGGATTAATCAAGGAATCAAATTCTATCTCAAAATCATCCAGTAAAATATTGATGCCATATAAATCCCTATTATTAGAACCATTGTCCAATAAGTATTTTTCTAAATCAGAATGTAGTTCCGCATTAATCGCCAATAAATCTTTTTCAATGTCCACAACACATTTAATCATATCCTCAAAAAAAGATTCCTTTTCTCCAAGTGTCTCAAGTTCATTTAATTTCTCTTTCGGAATTCTATTCTTTAAAATCAGCACCGCTACACTCCTTCGTATGAAACAACCACAATCACAAATTATCCAACGCAGCATACATATTCACCATAGGTGCCATAACTGCCGCAATCAGGAAACCTACTACGCCAGCCAGCACAATGATAATCATAGGTTCCATAGCCGCCATCAACGACTGCACTGCCATTTCAACTTCTTCCTCATAATAGTCAGCCAGTTTGTTGAGCATCTCCTCAGTAGACCCCGCTTCCTCGCCTATCCTTATCATATGATAAACCATGGGCGGGAATAAGCCGCTGGTCTGCAAAGGCTGTGACAAGGGCACGCCAATCATAATCTGTTCGAGCGCCCCTTTAAGAGCTTCCTTAAACCAGATATTTGTCATAGTATTTGACACAATATCCACTGCCTCGATCAGCGGCACACCTGCCGTCAGCAATGTGCTCAGCGTTCTGGCCATCTGCGCACAGGCAGATTTCACCACCAGATTCTTAATCGCCGGAATCTTTAACTGTACTTTACCAAAGACATGTTTCCCTGAATTGGTCTTTGCATAAGCCTTGAGTGCAAAGACAATAGCAATCACAACAGGAATAATAATAAACCAGTAATCCTGGATAAAATTACTAACGCCAACCACTGCAAGTGTTATCGCCGGAAGTTCCGTATCCAACTGCTCGAACATATCCATATAACGCGGGATGACGAACACCAGCATGATCACTACGACTGCCACAGCCACGCAGGCCACCACGATGGGATAAATCATCGCCTTCTTGACCATCGCCTGGGTCTTGGCTGATTTTTCAAACTGTATAGCCATACGCTCCATGGCTGTATCCAGACTACCGGATGCCTCACCGGCCCTGGCCATCTGCACCAGAAGTTCTGGGAACACATTCGGATGCTGCGCCATAGAATCCGCGAAGCTCTCACCCTTCTCCACATCCGCACGTACTGCATAGATGGCTTTCTGCATCTTTTTATTCTCTGTGGAATCAGCCAGCATGTTGAGCGTATCTATAATGGTAACGCCTGCTCTGGTAATACTGGAAAACTGCCGGCAGAATACCGCCATTTCACGTGGGGTCGGCTTACCGCCAAAATCAATGTTGATATCCCTGGTCAGCATATTCTGCTCTGTTATTTCAAGCACAATAAGACCCTGATTCTTCAGATCCCGAAGTACGAGTTCCTTATTATCAGCGTCTCTACTGCCTTTGATTTCTTTTCCGCCTTTATCAATTGCAACATATCCCCAAGCCGCCATAGCAATTCCCCCAGTTTATTCTATCTCGGCATAAAGTACGGATTTCATCTCTGAAAGCCATTCTATATATTGTCTGTACCAAATGATATGCAACTATAAATACACATACTATTATTTGGTAAGATTATCCGGTACTAATTTACTACATAGTCTAACATAATTCTGTAGTTTTTTCAATAGTTATGTATTTTTTCCCGTATAAAAACATAACAAATGCAATACAAATAGGATACTCACAATACCTTCCCATATAAATCCGGCAATGCAGACAGGATTACGGTAAGTCAATATTACCTCACCACATGCATCCTTCGTGGAAATCGAAATATTATCATTCTTCATCCGCTCAATAGATAACAGATGTTGCTTTCCGTCTTCTCCTTTGAAAATAACAGCATTTATCATCCACATAAAAATGGGAGGGCTTTCGCCGTCCCATCTCCTTGCGTTACTCAATGCATATCCTGTCCCATGATAACTGCCTCTCCTGTTGTTCCTACTAATGTAACTTATCTTGTTTTATCTAATAGGTAACATTTATATGTAAAATTCAAGTCACATAATTTATGCTGTACCAGCATTGTCGAATCCATACCATTTTAGCTTACACTTAAAGAAATATGGACTTGTATATTCTATAATATCCTGATATTCCAGCCCATATTTCCATCCACCGCTGTTTGCCGGTTTCCCATCTTCATTAAATTCACCTTTATAATACGCATATTTCGAGTCTATCTTCTCTTCTTTTCTTCCAATCATCCAAGCTGGCTGATCCAAAGTACCTGAAAATACTCCATCAGAGAAATTACCCTTATAAAGAGTTCTCACCGTCCCGTCAAAAGAAAACTTCACCAGATAAGCCTCACCCGTATCATCATTATATGCCCCCTCAGATGTAAGACCATGATAAAATCCCTCTACGTTATTTCTTACACGGTCTTGCACCTGCCACACAGTAACTATGTTAAGCTTCTGATCCTCCTTTTCCGAATCATATTCCTTTTCTATATCTTCCTTTTTATAATAATTCCAGCTGTCACCTAGATTTCCGTTTTCTGTACATTCACGTTTTGAGATACACCATACTTCTTTTTCAAGTTTCGTAGTAAACGTATACGCTTGCCGATATCCTATAAGTTTACCATCATCATATTCTGCTTCTGTAACCATCTGCAGCTCATTTCCCAAATATACGTTTAAAATACAATTACCATCCCATCTATTGTTTTTGGAAAATTTTCCATAAAACAATATTTCTTGTTCACCTTCTACATATGATAATATCATTTTTTGATTTTCTAATTCTTTTGCGGTAATATTTTCAATATCATCTTCATCTGACGCGACTATATCCCCTTCATCCCACATTGCTTGATTGCTTGAACTAATATCATCTTTTTGAGATAGCTTCAAGATTTCTACTGCAACATTAGGTTCAGCTTTCAATCTCTTCAAACCATACATTTCGTTTTTTGTAATTTCAACTGTCGTTTTTAAATCGCCAACTGTATCATCTAATTTTTCATAATCCTCTATGACATCCTTTATGACTCCGGTCATATCTTCAATTTGTGAGTTAATTCCCTCTGTATCACTTTTAGTCGCCATTTGATCAATAGCTCTCTCAGTATCCCTTATAAAATCATGTACTTTAAACGCCACCGGCATCACCGCACATAAAAGCGCTACTCCAATACCAGTATTTATGAATTTCCACACTTTCCGTCCTATAATACGCAATGACCATTTATCATCTGCTTCATTTGATTTTTCTTCATCTTTTGATAATCTTGCATCAGCTTCCTGCTTTATAAGTCCACCTTGCTCTTCCGACACGCTTTCCCCAACTTCACTGCCGCTTCTAAAATCAACAAGTATTCCTCTTGAATTCTTATCTTTTGTATCACTCATACTGGTTTCCTTATGCCTTTCAGCAAACATGAATTTCGCTCAACCTTTCTAAACCTAAAACACACTTTGTCAATCATCAATATCTTAACACAGCTTTCCGATCAAAAGCGAAATATTGCTAGCGCATATCACATTTATACTTCTAGTTCAATCAACCATTCTAAATTTCATCAATTATAAAATTTTGTATACCAGTTCCAGAATTTTCTCGTCAAGCTGTTAAAAAGCACGTCTCTTTACAGCATTCCCTCCTGGTACAAACTTAAAGCCTCTTCCTCTTTCAATTGGAAACAGGTCTGCAGAATGCCCAGAACATACTCTCTGGGCTGTTTCTGCATTGCAGTCTCCTCCACAAAAGCCTTCGCGCAGCGTATTTTTTCTTCTTTTATTCCTTCTCTTATTCCTTCTTTTATTCCCTGCTCCCGCCCCATTTCTTTGTATTTACTCAGTGCATATCCCATGGTAACCTCCTCACCTTTCTCCTGTTGTTCCTGCAATGCCCCAATGCTTTCAATAAAATCCATCTCTCCTGTCAGGGCATACAGCATACGCATTGTTCCATCTACATCCGTTATCTTCTGTTTTCCAGGTATATATTTTTCACCTTCAGCCAGATAATCAACTATCACTCGCATATCACTCTTAAATCTCTTTCTTATTTCTTCCGGCAGAGATTTCATGGAATACATATGCAGGCTAATATTATCAATATATTTTCTAGCCATGCGATGAATCCTTCTCCTGCGGAAAAATCCAAATAAATCGGAGCTGCCATTCCACTCTGCATCCCCCCAATATAATACCAACATAATCGCCGGGTAGGTATCTTTGCTGTCATACTGCTGTCTGTAAATGGCCCCTTCGTAACTGGCTTTGCGAAACAATATCTTATAATCAGGGCTGGATTGGTTCTCCAAAGTATATTGCATCTTAATCCTGCCATACCGTATTTCATATTTGCTCACATCATTATACTGGTTACGTAGTACCCCATTCTGTGCAGAATATAATGTTTCCGTTGGTGCCGGTCTTAAATCTGCTGGCAATATCACCTGCTCTCCTTCATAGACAAGTGCATTAATAAGGTCTGCAAATACTGCCGGACTGCTCTCAAATTGCTTGGCCGCCAAATCTTTTTGTCCCATATAGCTCCTCCTTGCAGAGTTATATGAGCATTTTTCATAAACTGCTTTCTGCAAACTCTGCCGTATCTGTGAAATCTTGGCAGAATCTGCCAGAATGTCAGATGTGGGACGAATCCCACTGCTAGATACAGCCGGCCCCATATGCCATGATGACCGGCTGCCATATTATTAGAGTACTGCAATCTCCGATGTCTGTCAACTTTATTTCAATATGAATATATACGAAATTTCGTTAATTCATACTTCTTGTCATTCCAGAAACTATTCATGACAATATTTTCAGGATATATTTTTACACATCTAAATATCAAACGATACTCTCATCATTTCCTGAACGGAAGTAATACCTTCCATGACATACCTTGTAGCACACATGCGCAGGGTATTCATGCCCTCTTCAAGTGCCTTGTTCTTAATATCCTCCGCAGAACCTTTCTTGCTGATGATGGTCTTTAAGGACTGGGTCACTTCCATAATCTCATAGACACCGATACGCCCCTTAAATCCGGTACCGTCACATTTAGGACAGCCGCAGGGCTCATAGATTGTCACATCTTCCTCCGGCGCAAGCATCAATAGTTCCAGTTCTTCCGCATCTGCTTTCTTTTTCCGTTTACACTCCGGGCAAAGGCGGCGCACCAGTCTCTGCGCGATAACGCCTATGGTGGAATCTGCAATCAAATAGGGCTCTATACCCATATCTGCCAATCTGGTAATGGTACTGGCCGCAGAGTTGGTGTGCAGGGTGGATACCACCAGATGCCCTGTGATAGACGCCTGCACAGCGATAGATGCTGTTTCCTGGTCACGAATCTCACCGATCATGATGATGTCCGGGTCCTGTCTGAGAATGGATCTTAGCGCCGAAGCAAAGGTCAGATTCGCTTTATTATTCACCTGTACCTGATTGATACCATCAATATTTGCCTCCACAGGGTCTTCCACTGTAATAATGTTAACATCCTCTTTGTTAAGCTCACTGAGCGCCGTATACAATGTGGTGGATTTACCGCTTCCGGTAGGCCCTGTCACCAACAGGATTCCATGGGGATTCTTTAAAATATGGTCAAACTTCTTTAGTTCATCCGGCTTAAGTCCCAGTTGGCTCTTCTCCCTAGTCAGGGCATTCTTGGAAGTAAGACGCATAACGATCTTCTCTCCATAGACCGTAGGCAGAATTGACGCACGGATATCAAATTCTTTTCTGTCCACAATCTGTGTGATACGCCCATCCTGGGGTTTTCTTTTCTCTGAAATATCCATACCGCCGATGATCTTCACACGGGCTACAATAGCCGGAAGCAGTCTGATGCTGTAGGTTGCCTTTTCATACAGGGCGCCGTCAATACGATAGCGAATCCGCACCTGACGTTCCATGGGCTCAATATGGATATCAGAAGCACGCTGCCTGACCGCCTGATCGATCATGCCCTTTACCAGCTGTACGATCGGGGAGTTGTTGACATCCTCACTGTACATGTCCTCCTGTTCCACCATCTGGCTTTCTTTTTCCCTGGTGTACTCTTCCAGCGCGGAATTCACTTCCGCCTGACCATAGTAACGATCCAGCGCCAGCATAACACTGCCAGTGGTTACTACCACCGGTTCCACCTGCAGGTTGGTGATGATATTGATATCGTCCATAGCCGCCATATCCATAGGATCCGACATGGCAACCCTGAGTACATTCATATTATCGGGAGAATATTCAAAGGGCAGCGCCTTATGCTTTTTCAGGACACTTGCCGGTACAAGAGACAGAATGTCCTGCTCAATCTCCACATTCTGCAAATCCACCATATCATAATGGAACTGCTTACTCAGCGCCTTCGCTATATTCTCTTCTGTGGCAAGTCCCTCATCCACCAGGGTTTCACCCAATTTGCGTCCGCTGCCCTTTTGCAGCTCCAATCCTTTTTGTAAATCTTCTGCTGAGATAACGCCGTTATTTACCAGCACGTCTCCCAGACGCAGCTTTTTCCTGTTATAATCCATCTTAATCCCCCACTCCAGGGCTCATGTCACAAGGCCCTGACACCCTCTTTATGTACAGTATACACCGTACTTTATTTGTATTTATTTTACTCTTTATCACTATAAGGTGCAAGATTTGATTTGTCTTTTACCTCATTCCATACATCTGGCAAAATAGCTTCCGCCCACCTGTTTTACATATCCGGCTGCACAAAGTTGTAACAGTTCATGCAGAAACGCTGGCAAAGTCATATATTTGCCACACTCCTCCACATATCTGCGCTGCAAAACTTCTGCCGACTGGGGATTGATGTCTGTCAGCCTCAGGATATCCTGCTTCTCCTTTTCCAAAAAGACCAGTTCATGCTGGAACGTCTCTTCTTCCTTCTGGTAATCTGCAAGCAGTTCCTGCAGCAATTCCCCGGGTGTTGACACCAGCCCTGCACCCTGTCTGATCAGGCGGTTACACCCGCGGCTCAAAGGATCTGTCCCACGGCCCGGAAGAGCATAGACTTCTTTGCCCTGTTCCAGCGCCATATCCACTGTGATCAGGGTGCCGCTCTTATCCTTGGCCTCGATCACCAGCACCGCGTCCGCCATGCCACTGATGATTCGGTTCCTGGGCGGAAAAAGGATAGCCCGAGGGCCGATGCCCGGCGGATACTCAGAGCAGATTCCTCCCTGCCTGATCAGAGCATCATACAATTCCTGGTTTTTCTTTGGATAACAGATATCCACACCGCATCCCAACACACCCAGAGAATACCCGCCTGCCTTAAGAGCCGCCTGCTGCCCGATACCGTCAATCCCCCTGGCCATGCCGCTGATCACCTGTACACCTGCCTGTGCCAGTCCGGCACCGAATTGCCCGGCCATATACCTGCCATATTCCGTACAGTCCCTGGCTCCTATCACCGCCACTGTTTTATGATCGACCAAAGGCAGCCTGCCCACATAATATAAAACATACGGCGAATCCGGAATGTCCTTTAATTTCCTGGGAAAATCCTCTTCCGCAAGCGTAACCATCCTAATCCCCCTGTCTATCATACGTTCATACTCTCCCTGCACATCATATCCTTCCGCAAATTCCATTACATATGATATTTTATGCTGATACCGTTTGGAGACTTTCTCTTTCAGACTGTCAGAAACCGCCATCTGATAGATTTCCTGTGGTGTGCCAATCTCTTCCAGTCCTCTTAACAGTCCTCTGTTTCCCATACCTACAGCCTGATACAGCCAGTGTATGTACGCCTTATCCTGTTCTGTCATCTGCCTTCTCCTTTCATTTGCCTCCTTTTCCGCTCCTCTTTTCCCTCTTTGTTTTCATATCAATTGTTATTTACCAATATTTATGGTCCATCCCTCTATAACAGACAGCCTCTGACAGATGTATCTCCCTGATTTCGCCGCTTCCTTCCAGGTCTGCAATGGTCCTGGCCACCTTCAGGATTCTGTGATAAGCCCTGGCAGATAACTGCATGCTGACAAACATTCTCTCCATATACTGCGCCTCACGGCTCCCCAATCTACAATATTTCTCCACCTCACCCGTACCCATGTCCGCATTAAACTGTATACCAGTGCCGGCAAACCGTTCCTTTTGCTTCTCTCTGGCCGCCATCACCCGTTTCCTGATATCACTGCTGCTCTCCCCCGCCGTATGACAAGTAATATCATGAAACTCCATGGGCACTGCCTCCACACAGATATCCATGCGGTCTAAAATGGGCCCGGAAATCCGCCCCAGATAGCGTCTGACCTCATAAGGCGTACAGCGGCAGCGTCCCATATCCGGATAGAAACCGCAGGGGCAGGGATTCATGGCCCCCACCAGCATGAAATCCGCCGGATAAATATAATTGCCACTGCTCCTGGCAATCTGTACCTTCTTATCTTCCAGCGGCTGCCTTAGAATATCCAGCGTCTCTCTCTTAAATTCCGGAAGCTCATCCAAAAAGAGAACGCCTCTGTGCGCCAGACTGATCAGTCCCGGTGCCGGAACACGGCCACCACCTGCCAATGCCCGGCCCGTAATCGTATGATGGGGATTTAAAAATGGTCTTGAAGTCTTGAGAGATGAGGCAGACTGCAATAGCCCCGATATGCTATAGATTGTAGATACTTCCAGACTTTCCTCCAGAGAAAGAGGCGGCAGAATTGTCGGAAGCCTCCTGGCCAACATGGTCTTGCCAGAGCCGGGCGGCCCGATGATCAGAAGATGATGGAAACCGGCTGCAGCTACTTCTGCCGCCCGCTTGAGTCCCTCCTGACCGCTTATATCAGCAAAATCAAGTGTCTTGTTCTCATCCTCCTGCCTCATAATCGTTTCCAGATTTACGGGATTACCATGGCATACTCCGGTATTTTCCGATTCCTCACCCATTAAAAAGGAAATGGTACTATGAATATCTTCCATACCGATACTTTCCACCTCCTGAATCAGTGCCCCTTCCCATGCGTTGCGTACAGGCAGGATACATCTCCTGACGCCCCGTCTGGCCGCCTCCCGTACAATAGGAAGCACTCCCTTGACCGGTTTCAGTTCTCCGGACAGCCCCAGTTCTCCAAGCAATAATGTACCCTCCACTGCCTCCTTAGGGATTTTTGCCAGTGCTGTCATAATACCAACGGCCACAGGCAGATCAAACATGGTGCCGCTCTTTGGCAAATCCGCCGGAGAAAGATTGACATTAATACACATGGGCGGCAGTTTGACACCCATATTTTTCAGTGCCACCTTCACACGTTCTCTGGCTTCCCGCACCTCAGAGCCTGGCAATCCCACAATTTGAAAGCATGGCAATCCCTGAGAGACATCCACCTCTACCTGAATCAGACAGCTGTGAATACCATAAACTGCCCCTGATGTAATTGTACTGAGCAAACTTTTTTCCTCCTTACTATCTTTCGATTTGTAATCTCTGAAATCTTACGGCGATATGCCGCGTGTAGAACTATAGAATTAAGCAGAATTCAGATGATATAATCATGCTACTTATAACTGCATTTGTCAAGTATAAGTGCATTATGAAACAAAGAATGAACAATTTATAATGAAACAGGGGTATTTATATTCCCAACACCTCCGCTCTATAATCAACCCTCTTTCTTCCTTCTGTACCCTGCATAAGCTGTCCTCCTTCATCCTGGCAGGACAGAACATGCGCCTGCTACGCTGTTTTCGTTCCTGCCATATTCACTTAATTTCCTAGAAAAATCTGACAGAAACTGTCTGAATGTACGAAACGTACACTGTTAGAATTTCTCTGATTTGCAGTACCATTTACTATAGGTATAGTTTATGAAAATTCCTTCCATTTGTCAACTTCTTTTTGACGAAATCACGCCAAATACCATCTGGCATTCTCTAGTAGTAAGAAGGCGTTGCTTCACAACGCCTTCTTACTACACCTACATTACCTTATTCTGCATCCCATCCGGATCCTGTGCGAACTGTATCGCCATCTCCCGGTCAATCTTTCCCTCATAGAAAAGCTGTGTAATGGCATCATCCATGGTGATCATTCCCAGCTTACGGTTGGTCTGCATAACGGTAGCAAGCTGATGCGACTTACCCTCACGAATCAGGTTCCTGACCGCATGATTGGCATGCATAACCTCAAAAGCTGCCACACGTCCTTCTCCATCTGCTGTGGGAATCAGCTGCTGCGATATAACGGCCTCCAACACATTGGCAAACTGCACACGGATCTGCTGCTGCTGGTGAGGCGGAAATACATCAATCACACGGTCTACCGTACTGGCCGCGCCGATGGTATGCAGGGTTGACAGCACCAGGTGGCCTGTCTCTGCCGCCGTGACCGCCACGCTGATAGTCTCAAAGTCACGCATCTCACCTACCAGGATCACATCAGGGTCCTCGCGAAGAGCCGCCCTTAAGGCATTGGCATAACTCTGGGAATCCAGGCCAATCTCCCTTTGGTTGACCATCGCCATCTTGTGCTGATGCAGATACTCTATGGGATCTTCCAGTGTGATAACATGGGCATCCCGCTTATTATTTATCTTATCAATGATAGCTGCAAGTGTCGTGGACTTTCCGCTTCCGGTAGGTCCTGTCACAAGAATCAGACCTCTCTTTCGTTCATACAGATTAATCACTGACTCCGGTACACCCAGTACTTCCGGAGACGGCACCTGTGTGCCCACCAGACGCAGCGCCAATGCAGCCGACCCTCTCTGCTTGTACACATTGACACGATATCTTCCCAGTTCCGGAATGGAAAAGGACATGTCATATTCGCCTTTGTCCTCAAACCGTTCTCTCTGTACATCAGTCATGATAGAATAAGCAATTGCCAGAGTATCCTGCGGTGACATTCTGGGATAATTCATGGTAATCAGGTTGCCGTTAACACGCATCTTGGGCGGTATTCCCACCGTAATATGTACGTCCGATGCGCCGGCGTCACATGCAGTATGCATGATTTCAATTATCGTTGGCATTTCCTCTACCCCTTTTATGTATATTTCCTATATGAAGAATCTTTCGATTCCTATATACCTCCCTGCGTTTATATAATCGGAATCTCCACGTATTCCGGTTCCTCCACTTTGATGCCGGATTGTTTCAGAAGATTGATATCCATCACATGACGGTTGTCCATCGTCTTCATGATATCCTTAATCTCCAGATCCTCATACATCTCCCTGTCAGCCAGATCTACAATACTGTTGTCACCAAACATCAGTATCGTGGGCTGCAGGACATTCTGCTCATTGGCAGACAGCACCAGAGCTTTCTCTCCGGTATTGAGTTCCACACTGACGCCCGGCACTAAAATATTAATGGATTTGATCAGTGCATTCACCACCCTGCTATCAAAAACCCGAGGATTGTCCAGAAAATACTTTAAAACCGCCACTTCGGATGTGGGTTCCTTCTCAAACTGCACAGCCGTCATCCTATCATAGGTCTCGGCTACCGCTAATACCCTTGCACCATTTCCCATCCTCATGGCATTGATGTCTTCTCCTGTATTAAGGCTTGCAAGCGCTTTCCTGGCCTGTACACAGATACGTTTCACATTAGGCGCAGAAGAAAAGGCAATATCAATCATGTCAAAGCCGCCCACCTCTGCGATTTCAAGTCTCATCTTTTCATCCAGTGAGGGCTTCTCACTCTCTATGATATCCATCACTGTCAATTTGCCGATATCATGCACAAGAGCCGCTTGTACAGTCTCCATCTGCTCATCCACTTTTATATTCATAACATGTGTTATCATCGCGCACAGGATTGCCACATTCAAAGAATGTTTGTAGATATAGTCCTCCTTGCTGCGAAGATTCTGTATGAAACTGATTTTCTTATCCAGATGTCCATAATTCTTAATGATATTAGCCGTAATCATCTGAATCCTGGATACGCGCCTGGTCTGCAGAATCTTATCAAGTTCCTCTCTGATCGAGAACACACACATGGTCTGAAAACGCTCAAATTCAAGATCTGCCTGTGTCATGGGAGGTACGGGTTCTGCCGGCTCCAGTATAAAGATGCCGATCAACCCGAAATTGCGGATACTTTCGATACCCTGCCTTGTCAGCTTGGAATTTCTCTCATACAGCAGGACACCGTTTTTATTGTAAATGGGGCGTGCCAGTCTCATTCCCGTCTTCAGGTTCTCCCTCTTTACAAAACGCATATTCTTGCCTCCTCCCTGTCTGTCTTATGTAGTTCCCAGTGCTTCATACCCCTCTTTGAGCTTTTCCAGCGCTTTCTTCTCTATCCTGGACACATAGCTTCTGGATATCCCCAGTCTGCGGCCAATCTCCCGCTGTGTAATCTCTCTCTCACTGGACAGCCCGTAACGAAGCATGATGATTGCCTGCTCTCTCTCGGAAAGCCGTTGGTGAATCAAACCTGAGAGGCTTCGAAGTCTGTCTTCTACTTCCATTCTGTCAATCACATCCACCTGCTCCTGTTCTATGATATCGAGCAGATTGATTTCATTCCCCTCCCTGTCCGTACCAATCGGATCATAGAGAGACACTTCTCTGGATGTCTTCTTCTTGGCACGAAGCAGCATCAAAAGTTCATTATCAATACAGCGTGATGCGTAAGTGCTCAGCTTCCCTTTTCCTGCATCGAAAGAATCTATCGCCTTGATAAGACCTATGGTTCCAATGGAGATCAGATCTTCCATGTCCTCATCCACATTCTGGTATTTCTTGGCAATATGCGCCACCAGACGCAGGTTGTGTTCCACAAGGATCTCCTTGGCTTCCTTTCGCTCTTCTTCGCTGCCTGTTTCAAGCCGGTTTAAGTACACGGCCTCTTCCTTCGCAGTTAATGGCTGGCTAAATGTTTTCAAAAGAAGCCCCCAAAGTCCATTTACTCTATTCTATGACCTGGTGGCATCTTAAGTGCCTTTCCATCTTTGGAAAATGAATCCTGTACTTTATATTATACAAATATGTGGTATAAAATTCAATATGAGGCCGGCTATTTAATGGGAAAAAGTGACATCTGACGCGCCATGCGGCCGTTTTTCTAAAAATCTAGTCCAATAAGAACTCCGCCATTACATAATTGCTCACATCGATTCCTTTTTCTGTTAATTTAACATGCCCGTCCTCCTCCACGAGAAGTCCCCTGGCCGTAAACTCAGCAATCACTGTGCCATAAACTTCTTCTATCTGCTGTCCAAACTGGTCTGCAAACGCCCGGCAGTCCACCCCGCACATCATGCGAAGGCCCAAAAACATAAATTCTTCCATCTGCTCCCGTCCGGTCAGCTGCTGTGCTCCTGGAATATCCTTGCATGGCATGTTCTCCACATAATCTCTGTATCCTTTCAGCGTTGCAGGCATGCTCCATCTGACATTCTGCACCATGGAAGACGCCCCAAGGCCGAATCCCACATAGTCGCCCCTCTGCCAGTAGACCTGATTGTGGCGGCATGCATATCCTGGCTTCGCATAATTAGATATCTCATAACGCTGATATCCCTGCTTTCCCAGATACGTTTTCGTCAGCTGATACATCTGTCTGTCCTCGTCCTCCGTCGGGAACTGATACTGCTCTCTTCTGTCATATAAAGGAGTTCCCTCTTCCAGAATCAGACTGTAGGCAGAGATATGTTCCGGTAAAAGGGCTGTCACCAGTTCCAGGCTTCTCTGGTACGAATCTATACTCTGCCCCGGCAATGCCGCCATCAGATCGATATTGATGTTCTTGAAACCTGCCTCTCTGGCCGCCCGATAGGTCTCCAGAAAGGTTTCAAAATCATGAATCCTGCCGATACGCGCAAGTTCTTTATCCTGGGCGGACTGCAGCCCTATGCTCAGACGATTAATACCACTCGTTATATAATCTCTGAGTTTCCCTGCCGTCACCGTACCAGGATTACATTCCATGGTAATCTCCGCTTCTGCTGTCATCCGGTAATTTTCCCTGACTGTCTGCAAAATAAGTCCAGCCGCTTCACATGATAACAACGAAGGCGTGCCGCCGCCCAAAAAAACAGAGATCACCTGGTGATCCCTGTAAAAGATAGACTGCTCCTTAATTTCCCGCAGCAAGTAGTTAACATAACTTTCTATCTCTTCGAAAGACGCAGCAAAAGACAGGAAGTCACAGTAGAGACATTTCCTGACACAAAAAGGAATGTGGATATATATGCTCAAGTCCCTCATCCGCAACGCCTGCCTTACAGTCTATTCTCTATTTGTCATCCAGCTTGAGCACGCTCATAAAAGCACTCTGGGGAATTTCAACATTACCCACCTGGCGCATGCGCTTCTTACCTTCCTTCTGTTTCTCCAGAAGCTTCTTCTTTCGGGTAATATCACCACCATAACACTTGGCAAGGACATCCTTTCTCATGGCTTTGACGGTCTCTCTTGCAATAATCTTGCCCCCCACCGCTGCCTGAATCGGAATCTCAAAAAGGTGTCTCGGTATCTCCTCTTTTAACTTCTCACACATCTTCCGGCCTCTCTCGTAGGCACTGTCTGCATGCACAATAAAGGAAAGAGCGTCCACCTCATCGTGATTGATCAGAATATCCAGTTTCACCAGTTTCGACTGCTCATAGCCTTTCAACTCATAATCAAAAGACGCATATCCTCTGGAACGGGATTTCAAAGCGTCAAAAAAGTCATATATGATCTCGTTTAAGGGCAGATCGTACTTTAACAGGGCCCTGGTGGACTCGATATACTCTGTACTGATATAACGCCCCCTTCTCTCCTGACAAAGCTGCATAATGGGACCGATAAACTCTGTGGTCACCATGATCTCGGCTTTTACCACCGGTTCCTCCATATAGTCAATCTCGGAAGGATCCGGCAGATTTGAGGGATTGGTCAGTTCAATCATCTCTCCATTGGTCTTGTACACTCTATAAATAACACCCGGCGCTGTGGTCACCAGATCCAGATTGTACTCTCTTTCCAGACGCTCCTGTATGATTTCCAGATGCAAAAGCCCCAGAAACCCGCATCGGAATCCAAAGCCAAGCGCAATAGATGTCTCCGGCTCGTAGTTCAGAGAAGCGTCATTTAATTTCAGCTTCTCCAATGCATCCCGCAAGTCCGGATACTTGGCTCCATCCGCCGGGTACATGCCACAGTAGACCATGGAATTCACTTTCTTATACCCTGGAAGGGGTTCTGCGCAAGGATTGTTCAAATCCGTCACCGTATCTCCCACAGCAGTGTCTTTCACGTTCTTGATGGAGGCCGTCAGATATCCCACCATACCGGCAGACAGTTCCTCACAGGGAATAAACTGTCCGGCGCCAAAATATCCTACCTCCACCACTTCTGCCGCAGCCCCGGTGGCCATCATCTTAATCGAAGTCCCTTTACGCACCCTGCCCTCCTTAATCCGGCAGAACACGATCACACCTTTATAGGAATCATACACCGAATCGAAAATCAAAGCCTGCAGAGGCTTATCCGGACTTCCCTGGGGAGCCGGCACCTTATGCACAATAGCCTCTAAGACTTCCTCGATACCGATACCGTTCTTGGCCGAAATCAGGGGTGCATCCTGGGCTTCGATGCCAATCACATCCTCAATCTCATTCTTCACCCGCTCCGGCTCGGCACTGGGCAAGTCTATCTTATTAATCACCGGGAACACATCCAGATCATGATCCAGGGCCAGATAAACATTGGCTAAGGTCTGTGCCTCTATGCCCTGCGCCGCATCCACCACTAAAATGGCACCGTCACAAGCCGCCAGACTGCGGCTCACCTCATAGTTAAAGTCTACATGCCCGGGCGTATCAATCAGATTAAAGATATACTCCTTCCCATCCTTTGCCTGATAGATAATCCGCACTGTCTGAGCCTTGATAGTGATCCCCCGCTCCCGTTCAAGTTCCATATTATCAAGAACCTGGGCCTGCATTTCCCGGCTGGTCAAAAGTCCTGTCTTCTCTATAATCCGGTCTGCCAAAGTAGACTTACCATGATCAATATGGGCAATGATACAAAAATTCCTGATTCTGCTCTGGTCTATGGCTTCCATATACTCCCTCCTGCAATTACTCTCATATGGAGAAAGTATATCAAATCCTATAAAAGATGTCCACTCTCATCTCTCCGGCTCCTGCCCGCTTAAAACAAGATGCAGCACATGGGCCAATGGCTCACAGGCGTTATGTATTTCTTCTTCCGTATTATTCTGGGCTCCCAGCTCAATCAACAAAGTTTTAGGACACAGATGCATGTTGTACCGATACGCCTTCAGATAAATCCTGCGCGCAATGCCGGGATAATACTCATTACAGGCTGCCTGCATCTGGAAGGAAAAGGCAAGATTATCTTTTAGGTATGGGTTCTCCAGATAAGAAATCTCCCCCTTGGTGGTGCGGCTCAATCCATTAAAAAACATAAACTGCGCCGTCGGTCTTCCCTGTAAATCCATGACAAGACGCCGGTTCTCCGGCATCGCATCTCTGTGCAGGTCAATCACGACCTCGATGGACGGATTCTCCTGCAGAAGTCTCTCAATCTCCGGCAGAGAATGACTGTAGGCATAATCCCTGTCAGCATCATAGCAGGCTGTGTGGTGTATCACATTGTATCCATATTGCTCTCTCAGGATCGAAGCCAGATACTCCCCCGCTCCCAGAATCCCATTGTTTGCATCTCCAGGCACTGAATCCACAAAGGCTTCCTGCGAATGCGTATGATAAATCAGAATCTGCGGCTCCTGTGCACTCCCCTGTATACGCATGTCCCTGGAGAGAAGTGCCTCTGCCTGCAAAAGCTCCTCTCCTGCTTTGGTGGTACTGTCCACCGCATAAAAGGCTTTGACAAGTTCTCCGTAATCGGCAAGTCCCTCCCATTGATAGCGGAAACTTTTCTCTTCCACCGGCTGAAAGAACATCGGCTCATCCTCTGTCTCTTCCGTTTCAATTTCCTGGGACTGATCCGCTAAATAGCGCTCGTTTTCTTTCAGCAGTTCCTTTTCCAGGCTCTGTTCCAGATGCATGGCATCCTCCCCGTACTCTAAGTCGCCCTCATTGATGGATTTATAATCCTCATCGCTCCCCTCCAGGACAAGCAGCCTGGCATAATCACTCTCCGTCACACTCTCCTGATCGTCTTCCGATTGTAAATAGAAGAGAAACACCGGATATTCCAATAGTACGCCCCTGGTAACTAAATCTCCCTGAAAGGTGCCGGCCTTATCCTCATTCATCCTGCAGATTGCAGGAAGATAAGGCTCCATCACCAGTTCCTTTACCAAATCCAGAAACGGTCCTTGTCCTGCCTCCTGCTTCTCTCCCTCCTGAACCCACTCTTTCGTCACGAAAAAAAGAGAGATTATAACAACCGTTATTAAAATAATCCTGGGAATATTCTTTTTGATGTCCATACTAAGATATATGCAGTATGAACATGACTTCATGCCACCCGCTAGAAGATCAGCGCCTTGTTGATCCCATCGCAGAGAATGTGGCTGATCTGCTGAATCTGCTGATCTACATCCTTGGTCGTCACATACATGTTATTCAGTTCTTTTAAAGTTGCCGGCCTCTCACCCATGGCATCCCCCACAATGGTTGCCGCATCCACCACAGTAGGCACCCCCAGCGCCAATACCGGTACCTGAAGACTTTCCTGGGTGATGGCATTTCTGTGATTGCCTACGCCGGACCCCGGATGAATCCCGGTATTGGTGATCTGTATGGTACGGTTTAAGCGTTTTGTGGAGCGGGCCGCCAGTGCATCAATCACGATCACCACATCTGGCTTGGTCTCCCCAATGACACCTTTGATAATCTCTGCCGATTCCATACCGGTCTTGGCCATGACTCCCGGCACTAAACTGCTGACCAGGTGCATCTTGGAACGATTGTAGGCTACCTTCCCATACTCTTTCACAATATGTCTGTTAACAAAGAGATTATCTGCCACATTGGGCCCCAGCGAATCTGCTGTCACCTCACGGTTTCCAAGCCCCACCACCAGAATGGACTGCTCCTTGTCCGGATCCGGCAATATATTACGAATCTGCGCAGCCAGGATTTCCGAAATTTCCTGATGATAATCTTCCTCCGGTTCCGTCATGGCCGGTGCTTCCAGCGTGATATAGGTTCCCATCGGTTTGCCCAGCGCCTTGGCACCGTTTTTGGTCTCGATGAGAACTCTGGTAATATGCACATCCGCTTCCTCATTATATTCCTCTTCTACTATAACCCCGTGTAGTTCAGACTCCTTCTCTCCAATACCTTCTCTGGCTTCCAACGCCAAGTCCGTCCTGACATTTGACCAGCTGTTCATATCCTGCTCCTTCCTTCCCGCTCTTTCCATAAAACTGCTGCCTGCAGCGTCTTATGTTATATTTATATGCGTTTTCTTTTTACTTGCCTATTTTCTTTTCTATTTTTTGCAAAAATAAACAAAATATGTATTGACATCACCATTCCCATAAACTAATATAATATACGTGTGTTTCCATTAAAACGTCCGTGTCCGGCTTTAATGAGACACGTCTATAATACATTCAGTCAATCCTGACAGAAGGAGCATAGGAGGTGTAATTATGGCTAATATCAAATCTGCAAAGAAGAGGATCCTGGTAAACAAGACCAAAGCGGACAGAAACAAAGCTATCAAGTCTGGTGTTAAGACAGCTATCAAGAAAGTGGATGCTGCCATCGAGGCAAATGATAAAGAGGCTGCAAAGAGCGCACTGCTCGCTGCTACTTCCGCTATTGACAAGGCAACCAAGAAGGGTGTTTACCACAAAAATACATCCGCAAGGAAAGTATCCCGTCTTGCGACTGCTGTGAACAAAATGGCATAACTGTGGAGAAAATTCCTGCGGAATTATCTCCACATGAAGTTGAATTAAAAAACAACCCATACCGTCATGTGGGTTGTTTTTTATTTGTTTTCTTTTTGTTTTTAGTTGCTTTTCCAAAACTCAGAAGCAGTGTTCGAGATTGTATTCTTCTCAATCAGCGGCTGTGACCCCCGCCGCCGTGATGGCCGCCTCCGCCACCGCCTCCACCGCCGCTGCTTCCGCCTCCGCCACTGCTGCTCCTCTCAATCTTACGCTGTGTCACGGTCTTTCTGATGAACCGATCCTGCCGCACCCGGAACTCAGGCTTGCCGCCGGCCACATAAGTGACCGCTGTGGTGGTTTTTTTCCCTTTCTTGGAACGCCAGTTGCAGAAGATAAATATAACAGCCGATACCATTCCAATCAGCCATGGTATGTACCTCGGCACATAGACCGAAAACATATTAATCCCCATCATATCGTGATAGAAATCATTGACATAGGTCTTGTAGGCCCGATACGGATCACTCTCCACATGGCGGTACACATTATCAAGAATATGGTTTATCTGCACCGCAGAGTAAGCATCCTTAGCCTTTCCTGTCGTACAAAACCAGGTATAGATGCTTCCATCATCTTCCCGGAACCAGTTATCCACAAGAATCACACCGTCGCCGTCCGGCTCGTCATAGCCGAGTCTGTTTTCTTCCCAGAACTGTTCCGCATAGACCCTCACAAACTGGTCATAAGGCACGCCCGGTTCCATCTCCCTGGCATATGCCTTTAAGGACTCATTCAGGGTAACCAACACGATATCGCAGCCCGTCTGCTTTTCCCGCCTGGCAATCAGCTTGCGCAGCTTCTCCTCCTGTTGATCCGTCAGCACATCCCCGTAATCAAACACCCTCTCATCCAAGGTGCATTCCTGATTGGTCCTCTTGTAATTGGCCGCCTTGGCAATCCCCCAGTGCCAGAGATTCAAGGCCGCTACGGCAGCCGCCAACACAGCCAGAATCACATAAATCCACTTAAAGTAACGAAAATACTCTCTCATATGCTCCCCCTTATAAGATTTCCAACGCCCACACAAGCATATAACCAGCCGCTGTCACTGCCGCCAGCACAGAAGCTGCATAGGAGAATACTTTTGCTTTGGAAACCGGCGTCTTACCGATCACCTTCCCGGTCTGGCCGTTGACGTGATACTGGTAGGTCTGGCCCTTGTAATGATAAAGATACTGCCATACCGGCATCAGCGCATAATGTATGCCGTTTCGTGAAAGGTTCAGATCATTTCTGAAAGGTCTCATCCTGTCATATCCCCCGAAGGTTGCCTGCATCATCTCCTGAGAGGAAGTCCTGGCCTTGACCTGTGCCCTGCCTTCCAGCTCCGGTGCACTCTGGTTATAAATCTCTCCATAAAACCCGGACATATATTTAGGTTCAAAATCTTTCAGGCTGCGATAATCATAGGGCTCCATCAAGTCCATGATGGAATCATCCATGGCATAAGAGGCATCCACCGGAATCCTGTCAAAATCCACTTCCATTTTGCGAAGCACCTCATAATAAGAAGTCTCTGTGTACTCCGTATCTCCGCTGGTCCATCTCCTGACCTTGATACCTTCCCCCGCATAATCATAATCAGCCTGATAATCATAGAGCCAGAAGGGCACATAGATTCCTTCCATCTTTTCCAGACTCTTGGCAGACATAAAGTCCGACGGCGTAAACAGTCTGTTAGAAAATTCCCATTCCAGGGAACCGATGGCCGCCTCCTTACAGACGCAGAAAGGAAGAATCAAATGCGGTTCGTACACCCCTTCCACACGCTCATTCAAGATCAGATAACTACCACAATGTTCGCACCGGCAGGCTGAGGTATAATCCTTAACTTCAATGGGCGCACCACAGTTGACACACTGCGTCATGGAACTGTTGTCTATCCTCTCCTCGCTGTCTCTCCCCTCACAATGAGGACAGCACATGACCCCTTTATTCGGCTCATACACCACGTTGCCGCCGCAGTTTTTACACTTAAATAGCATTGCATCTCCCCCTGTTATTTTATACCAATCCGCACTTTGGGCGCTCTCCCGTGTGATAGCTCCTCTTTGCAAAGCACCCTTTGCTGCTAAACTTTAGAACCCCTCTCCACGCGCTCACACATTATTTTACCAGATATCCGCGGAAAATAACAGCGTTCTTTTGTCCGGTCAACTCCGGTCAACTCATCCCTTGTCTAGATTACTTTTCTGGTGCCGAATCCGTCCTCTTCTATAAACTGCCAATCCGCAGACAGCCACAAACGCTGCTGTCCCTATCCCCCAAAGTGTCATCGACTGCCGACTGCCATCCCCGAAGATCAGACCCAAAGCCTCCCGCAAACTGGCCGCACCGAAGAAGGCAAAGATTGCAAAAGAGAGCTTATTGAGAATCCCTGCCGGCATTTTACTCTTCAGGAACACACCCACAATCAATCCAATAAAGTCTGCCAGAATCAGCCCCAATGTACATCCCGCAAAAACATAGCATGCGTTACTGAAATTTTGATCCGTGTACGCCGCTGCCAGGGTTATCGCAGACAACTGCGTCTTGTCTCCCAGTTCCCCAATAAAAAAGGATAGAAAGATTCCTACAACAGGACCAAAACGATGCTTTACCTCTTTCTCCTCTTCTTCCCCCTCATCTCCCCTGATGGTACTGTAGGCAAACCAGAAAAAGGCAAATGCCGCTGCCAGTTTGATGAGCCGCATATCCAGATAGCTGCCCAGCGCTGCACCTACTCCCACCGCCAGAAGATTTAAGACTGCCGTAGCAAGCCAGGTGCCCGTCAGAATATGGGAAATTTTATATTTGCCCGCCATCGCCACTAAGAGCAGCTGGGTCTTATCTCCCATCTCTGCAATAAAAATCGTTGCCAGTACTGTCAGAAAAATAATCATGTCTTCTTCTCTCCTGTTCTTTTTATCTATGGTACCATGCCTTCATATTTTGATATGCAAGCCAGGGAAATCACCCCGATTTCCTATACAAAAAAGGACAGATACTATACGGTATCCATCCTTGTAAATTCACGCAAGACACACGTACAGCACTCTGCTATACATGAGTCTCATCAATAACAGCAAACCATGTGGCAAATTCTGCTTCCGCTTCTCGCCCAGGCCATATACGGAAACCCCTACGAGGCTGAAAGCAAAATCTCCCATGTCGTTAACTATCTGATATACCAGACGTAAGCCTGATACAGGCTTCCATCAGCATGTTGACATATCGCGCCTGCATCCCCGGCGCCGACTACTCCCTCATATATTATAGTATTCCATTATAATCAGTCCGGAAACCGCCGTCAATGCTTTGTGGAAAGATTTATCATTCCCGGCCATCCCAGCAATACGTACACAACTTGCACTTATCGATTCCAACCGAAGCTATCATATCATCCAGACGATGATAACGAAGAGAGGTAAAATTAAGTTTTTCCCTGATCTGATTAAGCATCTCCCTGTACTCAGAGCTCTCCGGGTCTGCATAAACGGAAAGATTCGGGTATTTATTATCCCCCTCCAGCTCTTTGATCACCCGGCGGGCAATCAGTTCCATTTCCGAACTGGAACGTGAAAAATTCAGATATTTACAGCCAAAGAGAAGCGGCGGACAGGCTGGCCGGATATGTACCTCCTTGGCACCGCTCTGATAAAGGAACTCTGTCGTCTCCCGCAGCTGTGTACCCCGCACAATAGAATCGTCAATCAAAAGCAGGGAGCGATCCTTAATCAGATCATGCACCGGAATCAGCTTCATTTTCGCAATCAGGTCACGCTTACTCTGTATTGTGGGCATGAACGACCTGGGCCAGGTAGGCGTATATTTGATAAAGGGCCTGGAAAAAGGAATCCCTGATTCATTGGCGTAACCGATGGCATGCGCTATGCCAGAGTCCGGCACACCTGCCACAATATCCGGACTGGCATCATCTCTTTTGGCCAGCATGGCGCCGCAGCGGTAACGCATCTCTTCCACGCTCACGCCCTCATAAGAAGAAGTCGGATATCCATAGTATATCCAGAGGAACGTACAGATTTTCATATCCTTTCCCGGTGCAACCAGTGTTTTAACCCCTTCCGGCGTCACTACCACAATCTCTCCCGGACCCAATTCACGCTCCGGCGTATAACCCAGATTCAGGTATGCAAAACTCTCAAAAGAAATACAGGTTGCATTCTCTTTCCTGCCGATGGTCACCGGCGTACGTCCATAGCGGTCTCTCGCCGCATAGATTCCCTTCGCTGTCATGAGCAGCATTGTCATGGAACCGTCAATCAGTTCCTGCACGTACTGAATGCCCTCAATCAGATTATCCTTTTGATTAATAACAGCAGCTACCAATTCCGTGGCATTGATATCTCCCCCACTCATCTCCAGGAAATGTCCCCTGCCATTCTTAAAAATCTCTGCCACAATCTCATCTTTATTATTGATCTTACCTACCGTGGTGATGGCATACGTACCATGATGAGAACGGATGATCAGCGGCTGCGGCTCATAGTCGGAAATACACCCGATTCCCAATGTACCGTGCATGGTATTAACATCTTTATCAAACTTGGTGCGAAAAGGTGTATTCTCGATATTGTGGATAGCCCGGTCAAACCCTTCCTCTTTACTGTAAAGCGCCATACCGGCACGTCTGGTTCCCAGATGGGAATGGTAGTCTGTCCCAAAAAACAAGTCGAAAATACAATTCTCCTTTGATGCCACTCCAAAAAAACCGCCCATGATGTCCTCCTGTCTCTAATATGGTTTCTTGTCCTGTTTCTTATACTGCTTTATTGTATATCTGTGTCAAAAACCTCTTTTTTCATAAATCTCACAGCCGCACCGTCCCCGCTCCTTAACCCGGCAGAGCACTTCCCTGGCACGCCTGTACAGACATGTAAAATCCTCGCCTGCCTCGCCGAGCGCTGCCCCGGCACTCAGTGTGACAACCGGCAGATTCTCTTCCATATGCATCAGCCGGTCATTCAGGTGGGCAATCCGCTTGCGGATACCTCTCACGTGTTCTGCAGACAGTCCCTCTATCCAGAGTCCAAATTCATCTTCTTCCAGCCTTCCTATCCCGTCACAGCTTCTGAAATTTTCCTGTAACATGGCAGCAACGCCTTGTAAGATCCTGTCTCCTGTTTCAACGCCAAAGCGTTCATTGATTTCCTGCATCCGATCCACATCCAGAATCAGAAGACATCCTCGTACTCCCGCTTCACCAAGCGCCCTGTCCACAATCTTCTGAAAGCATTTCTGATCTGCCACGCCGGTCAGCGCATCACACTCTCTTTTACTGTATGATCGTCCTGCATAACGTGCAGGCTCCCTTTGCTGCATGCTCTGTGACCTCTTATGATGCCACAGTATCTTTTTCATCGTATGTCCTCCTCTTAACCCGGATTCCATCCCCACCTGTGATTTCTCAAGAAATACTTTTCAAATATCGATTACAGTATACCACAGGTCTGAGCCCTTTTCATCATTTATCATACCAAACTCCCCTGCTGAAAGCAACAATTCTCCTGTTCCCGCCCATTTGGGGGGCGCATATTTATCATACCTGCCGCAGGCATTCTTGTACTTCCATTTATCATAGGGTATGATATACTATACAGTCACAGTACTGTTTCAAAAGACAGTTGGCTGGTTGTTTTCAAAATACCTGCCAACAGACAACCTTGGGAATACTTCTGAAATGGAGGACACATGAAAGACAAGCTTCTCACCATCGGACAGTTTGCCTCTATGCACGGCATAAATAAGAAAACACTGATGTGGTACGATGAAATCGGCCTCTTCAAACCAGCCGCCATCAATCCCGAAAACGGCTATCGCTGTTATACGTATTACCAGAGTCCCATCCTGGAAACCATTCTGCTATTGCGGGAACTGGACGTATCCATCCGCGAAATACAGGACTTTATGAAAGACCGCTCTGCCGCCAGCCTGAAAAGTCTTCTGGATATCAAAATCGCGGAGCTTGACCGCAGCATTACTCATCTGAAGGCCCTGCGGGAAACCTTATGTACCCACCACCAGAACATGACCACGCTTCTGACCATGGATTTATCGAAAATCGATATCGTGGAAAAGGAAGAACGCTGTCTGATCACTGTAAATATCGACAAACATACTTCCTTTGAACAGGAAGTCGAGATGATCACCGCGGAAACCTTAAAATACCAGCTGGGCAGGCTTCACCAGGCCTCTTACGGCTCCATGATCTCCGTTGCCAGCCTGCAAAACGGTGATTTTGAAGATTATTCCAGACTTTTTATCGAAATTCCCTTTCTCACACCAAAAGAGGGACTGCATACACAGCCCGCAGGAAAGTATATCAGAGCCTTTCACAAAGGCGGCTGGGACAAGATACCCCTGCGTTACCGGGCAATCATGGATTTCGCGGCAGAGCAGGGGCTTACACTATCTGGTTATTCTTATGAAATGGGCATTAATGAAAATGTGGTTGACCGGATTGAGGATTATATTGTACAGATTGAGATTCCAGTCCTCCCCTGATATCCGCTGTCACCAACTCTTAAATCCCATCTGACACGGCTCTGAAAAACTCCACGTGCTTCAGTTCATAGCCCTTTTCCATAAAATCCGGGTCTGCGCTGGTCTTGACGATTATGATTCCTTTGGACGGGTTAACATAAATCCACTGACCATAGACACCAATTGCCATGAACTCCCCTTCCTTTCCTTCCGGTATCCACCATTGATACCCATAACCGATGACATTATAGGCATCAAAATTAGCACCTGGTTTCGCATATTCCTCACTGATGTCCATGCTGTCCTTTACCCAGTTTTTTGAAAGAATCTGTTCCCCATTATAATTGCCCTCATGAAGATACAGTCTGGCAAAACGGGCATAATCTTCAAGTGAGACACTCAATCCTCCCATGGCCAGTTCTGTTCCATTGCTCAGTGTCCAATAAGCATCATGCGCGGCACCGATTCTCTTCCATAGTTTAGCTTCCATATATTCCGCCAGACTGTATCCTGTAGCATTGGTGATGACACTTCCCAGAATCTCCGTGTTAATACTCAAGTATCTCCGGTAGGTATAAGGCTCTTCCTGCACGCCGTATCCCGCTATCACCTCCATGGCCGGCTTTCCCATTAATGTCCGCATGGAAAATCCGCTCATATCGTTATCCTCATTAAAATCAATCCCGGAAGCCATCTGCAGGCACGCCCTGATGGGGATATTTTCCAACGTCGTTCCCACAAATTCCGGAACATACTTTCCTATGGGATCCTCTACGCTCTCTACATATCCTTCTGAAACGGCAATCCCCATTAGAGCCGAGACAAACGACTTTCCCATGGAATTGGAAGAAAACAAAGTATTCTCGTCCCCGCCCATGTAATACTTTTCATACTTGATAACATCATCCTGAATCACCAGCAGGGCAGTCGTCTTCGTATCTTCCACAAACTCTTCTGTGGAATAAAATACATTTTCAAAGGTAAATCCCTCTGGCAGGATAATCTCTTCCCCCTTCTGAAACTGAAAAACCTTTTCTCCTTTGGCAATCTTCTTTACCGGCTGTATTTCCGGAGTATGTTGGAAAGTATGCGCCAGATTTTCATCCTGAAAGCTCCTCAGCGAAATGTAGATCATCTTTATCTTCTCTCCAAAGAGAAGCACTCCCACTGTAACCAATGCTATAACCACTGCTGCAACAATACATAACCATTTCATTTTTTTCATGCTTATTCTCCTTATCTTCTATTATCTTATTTCTGTTTGACATCAGTTTAAACCGTACAGTAACTGTATGGTCAATACTATTATTGCAAAAATAAAATAAATGCATTAATTCTCCACTCTTCTTGCACAGCGCTTCCCATTGTGCTAGACTGATAGTGATAGTAATTTTTTATCAAAAGGAGGGAGATTCCCATGTCAATCAGAAAACTGTTTCGCACAGCAGCGGCAGTCACATTGATATCCGTCCTCTTTGTCACCCCTGTTTCTGCTCACGGACATCATCGTCAGACGGTTCAGACAACTGATACAAGCTGTCCGGTCTGTACTGTGGATGGTTGTACCGAGGAAGGGCTTCATTGCCATGACGGATACAATTACTGTGGTTACGATCACGCAGACGGTTACTGCGATGGTACCTGCGTGAATACAACTGTGACTACTACCCGCAGCGGACGCGGCGGACATCACGGCTGTCATCGCTGATAACAGAAAACTGAAGACAAAATAAGCAGTGTACCGAAATTTGTCCGTGCACTGCTTATTTTTTATTGATTTGTTATGAGTGTCATGCTATACTACAATCCTGATAAATTACAAATTATACATATTCTTATATAATTGCAAAATGGCACCACTCTTTCTTCTATCGATACTCCATCTGCCAGTTTTCCTTGGTAGCATACTCGTAGTCATACATGATGTTAACCACTGCATCCTTGGCCAAAGCCCTCGCTTCCTTTCTGACAATGCCGTCCCTCACTCTTTTATATTGTACAGGCATATATTGACACAGCATATTCAGTGGGATGTCTGTCTGATCCAGATTATCAAACAGACACCTGATGGACTCTTTTACAGGCGGTTCTCCCAGATAATACCTGCATCTGTCAGAGAAGCTGTATTTCCTTGCCAGGAACAGTTCCTGTTCATTTCCATGGTAGTGCTTCTTCCAGTTCTCTGCCTTTTCCAACATGACTTTCTCCAGCACATTGATGAAATCGGAATCCTTCTTGCCCGGAGGAATCACTTCCTTTTCAATCTTATGTAAGGAAAACAGAGCTTCTCTTAAGGAAAAGGTAAGAGCCGGGCCCACCTTAAGAATGCCTACGCCGTCCTGGGCCATCTCCCTAAGCAGCCTGGCTCCCTGATAATCTGTAGAATGTCCTTCCATGACCAGATCCGGATATTGTCGGACTGCCAGACACAGTTCGTGTGCCTTTACCCTGTCATAACTGCAGACCCCAGAATCAGAAAATTCCACTCCCGGCTGTACCACCACTGCCCCAATATGATTCCAGGCATCTGTCAACCCGCGTTTCTCAAAAGCCTTTGTATAAGACCGTATGGTCTCCTCAAAATCAGCTGGAGATGTGACCTCTATATCTGCTTCCTGCTCCTGTCCGCCGCCCGGTATGGGCACCTCACTTCCGATTACGTAGATGGGTTCCACTGCCTGTGGATCGGTCTGCAACAACTCCTGGTAAGCCTCCTCACATGCCTGATAGAGTCTTACCCCACGCTCTGCAATCTTATCTGTATCAGGCCAGCAGTCTGCAGAATCGCTTCCCAGTCTCATGCTTGTGTCCAAATGTATCTTACTGAAACCGGCTTTTACAAAGGATCGTACCAGGCACTCAGCCTTTTCCATCGCCTCTTCTTCCGTCTCCCCGCTCCATACCAGAGGCCCCAGATGATCACCGCCCAGAACGATCCGCTCTTTGTCAAAATGAACCTTTTGTGCAATATCGTATATATAGGCCACAAAATCAGATGCCTGCATGCCGGTGTAGCCCCCATACTGATTGACCTGGTTGGCCGTAGCTTCTATCAGTACAAGGTCATCCTGTCTTCCCGCCTCTTCCAGAATTGCCTCTATCACAAGCTCATTGGCGCTGCAGTAGGAGGGAAGGGCACAGAATATGCCCTTTTTCCTTTTTTCAATCATCTTCCTGATCGGATGCTGTCGCATCACGCCATCACCTCACATTCTCTCTGCGGCATATCACAGTAGCTGTGCAGGACCACGCCCTTCACCACTCTGTTCACGGAGCCGTCGGGACTTGGATTGTCCGGATTGATGCCAAGCCTTGCAGAATTATAAAATGCAAACATCTGGCCATACAGCACATATACCAATGCAGAATATACATCAGGCACTGACGCTCCTTCCACAAAGATGCACTCATCAGAGATTTTCTCTATTTCTTCATCCTTTTCACAGGAGATCACCGTCAGCTTATGCTTTCTTGTGTCATGATAAATTTCCTGTAGCAGGTCTCTGATATACTGATTGGTGTATTCACTCCGGGACATCAGAATAATCACATTGGTATCCTCATCCATAAACGTCTTGGGGCCATGTCTGAACCCCAGAATCGTCTCCTGCATGGTGGCAATCTTGCCATTGGTCAATTCCATGTTTTTCAAAGCCATCTCCCGCACAAGCCCGCTTAAACAACCGGCTCCCAGATATACGACTCTTTCAGGATTGGTTTCGCTTAACGCTCTCATCTTTCCCCAATCCTCCCGGAGAATGCACTCTCCCAGTCGGGAAACCGTATCCACGTAATTTCTATTCTCTTCCAGCCTCTCAATATCAAAAAACAGAAGCGCGGCAAGCAGCATGCAGCTGAAAGAGCTGGTCATGGCAAACCCTTTATCATTCGTTTCTTCCGGCAGTATGAGCATGAAACAATTCCCGTTCCCATTTGCCTCCTTTACCAGGTCTCCATCTTTATTACAGGTAATGACCACATGAGCAATTTCTTCCGTATTTTCCTGCATAATCCTGTATGCCCCGATACTTTCCGGGCTATTACCGGAACGGGCAAAGGATACCAGCACTGTTTTCGTCTCTCTTTCGATCACTTCCTGCGGGTTTGCCACAATATCCGTTGTGGCCACTGACTCCGCTCTTACATTTCGGCAGCTTTTTACATGGCTTTTGACAATATCGCCTACATAATCAGAACTTCCGGCGCCAGTAAAGAGAATCCTGGTGTCGCTGTCTATCCTTTCTTTCAGAAAGTCTGCAATACGCTGTCTGTCCTTTTCTATCAACTCATAAATCTTCTTCCAGAGAGCCGGCTGCTGAACAATTTCCTGTGCCGTGTTATACCCGTCCATCTTTATCAAATCATCCATTTCAAAACCTAATATCATACCGATCCTCCTTCTTATGTTGCCTCACCATTCCCTATTTTGCGTCCTCTCCCATGACCTCTTCAAAATTCTCAGCGGTCACCATGACTGCACCGAATGGATATACTCCATAAGCCTTGTCGGTTTTATACTCTTCAAAGATAGGCGTCCCATTGACGATATTTTCATATAAAGCTTTCACAGACTCTTCCCCTACGGTAGAAGCCTTGATATATGCTGCCGCCTTAAAGCAGGAGTACTCTTTCCTGAACTCATCCTTCGCATGATAGCCGCCAAGACCCACCGTCACAGAATCCTTGTCAAGTCCTGCCTGTTCTAATGCCCTCGTTGCACCCTGTGCGCCCTCGTCATTGGCTGCTGTGACAATCCAGCTTGTAATTTCCGGATGGGCTGTGATGGTTGCTGCTGCCGCGTTATATCCTTCATCGGATGAGCCGCCGCCGTAATCGATTCTGATGATATTTTCTTCCGGGAAATCGGTAAAGCTTTCTTGAAACACATCCATCTGCCCATCAGACCTGGGAACACAGCTGGTCACCTTCTCCATGGCCAGAATCATGATGCCTGTCTTCTCCGGCTCTGCAAGCATATCATTTTCCTTCACATAATTGACTGCCCATTCTCCCATGGTCCGTCCTGACAGATAGGAATCCAGCTCGATTGCGGGCGCCAGATAATTGCCATTCTCATCAATTAACGGTACGTCTACCGCAACAACCGGTATGCCTGCCTCTTTACATTTGGTCACCGTCATCTGACTCAGCTGCTGGTCGCAGATATTCACGATCAATCCCTGAATATCCTGGGACAGCAGGTTATCCAATACATCCACGTAGACGGAAGGGTCTTCTTTGGAATCTCCCACAATGAGGGGTTCCATGCCCAGAGCCGCCGCCTGATTTTCTGCTGCCGCTGCCTCCTGAATAAACCAGGACTGTGTCATATCACGATAGATTGCCGCAATCTTCACCTTCTGCCCAGTCCCTTGTTCCTCTTTAGCTTCTCCGCTCTCGGCCTGCTGCTCATCTGCACTTTCCTCTTTGCTCTCCTCTGTCTGGGTCGGGGCGGGTTCTGTGGTCTCCTGTTTCGTGTCTGCCGACTCCCCGCCGCTGCCTGAACCACATCCCACTACCGTCGCTGCCGTCACCGCCACTGCCATCGCCATTGCCAAAAATCTTTTCTTCATACTTTTTCCTCCTTTTTGAAAAATTGTCAGTTATATTTCACGCTTTTTCTTTCTGAAATAATCAAAAGTAAGCGCAAACATCATCAGTAATCCCCTCGCCACATCCTGCCAGAATGTGGATATATTAAGCAACAACAATCCATTGTTAAATCCCTGTAAGATTAAAACGCCCAGAAATGTGCCGCTGAGAGACCCTGTACCGCCTGTCATGGCGATGCCGCCCAGGACTGACGCTGTAATTGCATCAAAGTCCACGTTCTGTCCTGCCGACGGCTGCCCGGTATTCATTCTGGATGCCAGTATGATTCCTCCCAGGGAAGCCAGACAAGCCGATATCACAAAGAGCTTAAACTTAACCTGATGAATCCTGATGCCTGCAAGCCTGGCCGCTGCCGCATTTCCTCCCGTGGCATATACGTTTCTTCCAAAGCTGGTTTTAGCAAGGACTACCCCAAACACCAGAAATGCCACGATCAATATGATCACCGGCAGGGGAACCCCGAATATTCTTGTGATTCCTACCTTGATATAGGCCTCCTGGCTGATAAATACCGGCTTGCCGTCACACATGATATAGGCCAGTCCGCGTGCTATGGACATGATCGCCAAAGATGCGATAAAGGGTTGTATTTTCAGTACGTTCACCTGAAAGGCATTGACCGTCCCAAACAGCGCGCCTACACAAAGTGTGATGGGAACAATCAGGAGAAAGGAAACTCCCCTTTGCGCCAGCAGACCGGACAACACCCCGGCAAAGGCCGCCACCGCTCCTGGTGATAAATCAATCTGTCCGGAAATAATCAGATAAGATTCCCCGATGGCAATCAAGCCGCTCAAGGATGCTGCCGTCAAAATGTTCAAAAGGTTTTTGGCAGTCAGATAGCCCGGATGTAATACCGTGAACACTACCGTCATCACAATCATTACGATAAACAATCCTAAAAGATTTGATGTTAAAATCTGTTGTCCCGTTTTCTTCAGTATTTTCAATGTTATCCCTCCATTTCTTCAAGCATTGCATATCTTAAAATCCGTTCCTCTTGTGCTTCTTTCCTGTCCACCTCTCCTGCAATCCTTCCATTTCTCATTACGTAAATGCGGTCACTCAGTCCGATCACTTCCGGAAGTTCCGATGACACCACGATCACAGCAACTCCCTGTGCCGCCACCTCATGAATCATCCGGTATATTTCTGATTTAGCACCCACATCAATTCCCTTGGTGGGTTCATCCAGAATCAGAATTTCGGGATCCATCGCAAGCCATCTGGCCAATAATACTTTCTGCTGATTTCCACCGCTTAACTGATATATTTTTTTATCAATAGAACTTGTCCGGACACGGAATTTCTCCACATTCTCCCTGGCAAAGCTCTGTTCCTTTTTGCCTCTGATGAACATGCCGCTGCAAAGCTTCTTTAGAATAACCAGACTCATGTTTTCTTTCACGGAACAAAGGGGGATGATTCCTTCATTCTTTCTGTCTTCGGAACAATATGCGATTCCCAGCCGAATTGCCTTTTGCTCGGAGTCAATGTTCTGCCTTATGCCATGCACCTCTATGGTCCCCGCCGTAATGGGATCCGCTCCAAACACGGCTCTCATCAATTCCGTTCTGCCCGCTCCCACAAGCCCAAAGAAACCAAGGATTTCTCCCTTTCTCAAGGCAAAGCTGATATCCGAAAAGGCTTTCCCGGAAAGTCCCTCCACCTGAAGCGCAGTTTCCTTTCTTCTTTCCCTTACAATCTGGTCCTCAAACATGCTCCCTATGGGCCTTCCCACCATCTGATTGACAAGACTGTTCTCATCTGTATCCTTTTTATCATGTATGGCCACAAAGCAGCCATCCTTCAGCACCACAATCTTGTCCGCCAGCCTGAAAATCTCATTCATCCGGTGAGAGACATAAATGATGATCAGTCCCTTCTTCTTAAGACGTCCGATCAGTGCAAAGAGCACCTCTGCCTCCTTGTCCGAAAGACAAGCTGTGGGTTCATCAAAGGCTATCACCCTGGGATTTCTGGAATAGACCTTCATAATCTCTACCATCTGCTGCATGGCCACAGAAAGCTCTTTGACCTTCGTTTCCGGTTTGATCGGCAGCCCGAATTCCGCAATGATTTCAGCCGCCCTTCTGTTTAATTCTCTGCGGTCTACTACTTTACGTTTTTCCGGCAGTCTGCCCACATAGATGTTTTCCGCAACGCTCAGCTCATCAAACATCTGCCTCTCCTGATAAATCAGTCCAATCCCTGCGCTGATTGCTTCATTGGGGCTTACAAAATGTCTTTCTTCCCCGTCCAGCAGATAACTGCCTTCCGAGGGCTGATAATCACCGTTGAGGATTTTCAGCAATGTGGATTTTCCCGCTCCGTTTTCTCCCACAAGCGCAAGAACCTCTCCTTCAGATACAGAGAAACTTATGTGCTGCAGAGCCGGAACACCGGCAAAATTTTTACTGATTTCCTTAAACTCCAGTTCATGCTTCATCATAACCTCCCTATCAGAGCAGCTTACTGCCCTTTCAACTCGTACAAGTTTCCTCTTTCATAAACGCCAGAAGATTTTCCCCGGATGCCTCCAATAGATTCCAGGATGCCACTCTTCCCGCACAGTTCATCTTTTCTGTCACTTCCACTCCCTCCCGCACGGACTGTACACTCACCAGCGGAAGATCTTTTGCGGTATGTATCTCCATCCCTGCGTAAATATCACAGCAGGCAAGCTTTTGCACAGTCTCTAACTCCTTTGCCATAAAGTCCGTCATCCTGTCATCTGCCATGCCAACCAGCTGCTTCATCCTGCCTGCCCTCTCACCTGCCATGCCCTCAAGTTCATACCGCATCCCTGCCGGCGTATACGTGTGCCGATAGAGCATAGGCTTGATGAAATCTGCCGTTTTGCTTAATTCTGTATAGTCCTGCCCCACAAAGACTGCGAGAAAGGGAGCAAACAGATCCAGACCCACTTTCATGCCCTTTTCTCTGAAATACAACGACAGGGGACTTATCATCTCCGTAATCAATGCTGTCCTGGCATGCAGATATGCTTCCACTTCACGGGCGTTAAAACTATATGTTCCATCCCTGTACTCCCGTATACCCAGAACACCGCCCTGCTCTATGCTCTCCTGCATCTGCCTTTTGGCTTCATCAATCTCCGCTCTCCCAATCCCTCGTTTCTCAAGCTTTTCCATGCAAAAAGGACAGGTACAGGAAAACAAAGCATTGGGGTCTGTCACGGGTGACGGAAATCTGATTCTGTCTAACAGAACGCCATCGAAAGCAATTTCCGCAAAATAGGTTTCATAAATATGGCGTAAGGATTTAAACGTATCCGGATGGCTGGGACAATAAAAGGAAAACTCTTCATCCCCGTCAAAAACAGCTGATTGCACACTTTTCCCATACAAGGTCTCAACCGCTGTGAAATCGCCCAGCCTTTTAAATTCAGACAGGACCTGAAACCAGAGGTAAAGTTCTATGCCCCTTTCCTTTGTATAATCTCTCAGCCACTCGTAAATTTGCTTCTCCAGGCTCCATCCCACAATAATGCCGTCTAATCCAGCCTTTTGTACAAGTTCTAATTTCTGCACGATCTGCTGCACAGATATATTGCGCCCAGACACACCCCCTGTATAGATCTGTATTAGTTTCCTCATCTTGCAGCCAGCTCCTTTCCCAGATTCTCAATCATTTCCGTTATCTGCTGTCCGTCTTTGTCCGCTGCCAGAAGAATCCCCCCGGCCAAGGGAGACAACGCCGGCGGTTTTAAGACAAATCCCATCTGCTTTATATATTGGGAAAACGGATCAAGAAGCAAATCCCCACAGCGAAAAATACCGCCGAAATAGGATACCTGTGTTTTCTCTGCCATCAATCCAAGCTGTCTTGCCACGCCCTTCACAGACTGTGCAAGTTCTGCTGCTGCCGCATCATAAAGCCTGACTGCACTTTCATCACCCAATTTGGCCGCCATCAGCAAAAGTTCCTGCACTGCCGCTGTTTCTTTCCTATTACCCCTGAGTTTTTGCTGATAAAAGGAAACGATGTCCATATCACTGACAAGACCATATTGCTGCCGCATAACTTCATACAAAAAACTTCTCTTTTCCCTGAAATCCGCCTGCTTTGCAAACAAGGATAAGGTCTTAAGACCCAGCCAGTACCCGGAACCTTCGTCAGAAAAATCTTCATGCCACCCGTTTGCCCTGGCCGTCCTGCCTTTCCGGTCCTTTCCCATGACAATCGCCCCTGTCCCCGCAACCACGTGGATTCCGAAATGCAATAACAAAGATCCGGCAAGTCCTATTTCCACATCATTGCAAAAATACATGCCACAAGGAAACAGTTCCGTAAGTTTATCTGCCAAATACCCATCCATCTCCTCATATTCTCCAAAACAACTGATGCCCCAGACGGCGTATACAAGTTCTTTTGGGAAAATGCCCGCCATTTCCAGAACCATCTGCGCACCTTCGCACAAGATCCTACAGACTGTTTCCTTCCCCATCACAGAGTATGTACATCCCTGCGCCACATAACTGCTGCAGACTCTTCCTGTCTGATCCGTTATCAAAAATGCGGTCTTGCTCCCACCTCCATCTACACTGAGATAATATCCCATAAGAAGTACTCCTCCCCCCTTCCTGCTTTTTACTTCCCTTTGTTGTAGCTGCATCTTATCATTCCTGTGTGAAACTTTCAATTATATTCACACATTTTCGCCCAATTTTGCAAGTTGACTGTGTATTGTATCCATACCACTTATAAAAGTGGTATGTTTCTTAAATTTTGCATACTATTCGACAATTTACGTTAACAAAACAATACCTTCGCATTGACAGTATGAGAAGTAACACATCCTGTTACGTATATACTTTCCTAAGCTTAATTGCAAAAGTAAAATCCAGTGCAGGAGTAAATTCTACTGCTCTTTCAA
>ERZ777305.225-NODE-225-length-96706-cov-13.728715_pt1 | contig 96706 bp, 87 predicted proteins | sample MGYA00374965_ERZ777305 | MGnify/ENA primary metagenome ERZ777305 (study PRJEB29328, sample SAMD00013331) | mouse gut metagenome | study: EMG produced TPA metagenomics assembly of the Metagenome analysis of fecal microbiota from mouse which was promoted... | reverse complement strand
GGCAGTTTTCTTAAATAATACAAAAACACCCAATTTTACATTCTTGGGTGTAAAATTGGGTGTTTGTTTTGCAATTTGCTGATTTCCAGCATTTATTGCGGAGAGAGGGGGATTCGAACCCCCGGTACCCTAATCGGATACGACAGTTTAGCAAACTGTTGGTTTCAGCCACTCACCCATCTCTCCAAAGTGCTGAATTACTCTTGCGGACACAAAAGTAGTGCTTTAAATCGAACCTGCAAACTTTTACCACACTTTTTTATCCACAAAACAGGAGTTTTAGCCTTTTATTTACGACATTCCGGTTCTTTGCAGATTTTCTGGAGCAATTGTCGGTGAAATTTTCGTTCCGTACGGTCCAAACAAGCTATTTTCTGTGCCGGAACGATTTTCATCAATTTCTGATAATACTCTTTTTTTATATCCAGCATTTTCTGTTCATGCTGCAACAAGTCCATCACCCGCTGTTTTTCCTGTTCTTCCGTCAATTTTTTCGTCTTATATGTTTCGCACTGAAGCTCCCGCAACTTCACATCCTGCTCCCTGAATTTCTTCATCATTTCATTATAAAGAGGCCAAAAAACGGCTGCCTCTTCCGGTGTTAAATCCAACGTCTGTGTAAAATAAGCCACTTTCTGAGCTTCAAACTCTTTCCGCTTTTCCTCACTCAACTTTCCCTGTGCACAAAGCGACAGGGTACTTCCCCACGCAACAACCATCAGAATTAAAATCTTCATTTTCATCTCTTCCTTAATTTTAATACAAATCCGCATACAACAACTCATAATCACTTACTTCCGTCGAAAGATATTCCAGAATCTCTTCATCCGTCGGATTAAATCCGGCATCAAACTCAAATGTTTCGGCCTTGTTCTCCTGTAGCGCCGTCACCTCCTGACCGTCACGCGCCAGCATTCTGTCCTTATCCACCATATGAGGTAAAACGACCTGCACAACAAACAACGCCAGTAAAAAAATGGCCACAAGTCCTACATAGGGTTTTAGCAAAGTCACCAAACGTACTTTCTGCGGATGCTTTTCCACTTCAATCCGCCGTTCAATCCGTTTGTCCAACTGCTCAAAATATCTCTCCGGCACCGAAAACGGATTCTTTCTTTTATATCTGTCATCAAAATTTTCCATACCTCACTTATTTTAATCCGGTATTAAAAAGAAGGATCTGCAATTCTCAGATACTCTCCTATTTTTTTCACTGCATTGTGATAAGTCGCTTTCAGCGTTCCCACCGCAACTTCCAACACCTCCGCTATATCCTCATACGACATATCATCAAAATACTTCATATTAAAAATCAAACGCTGCCGCTCAGAAAGCTTCAAAATCGCCCGTTGCAACTCCTTCTGAATCTCATCTCCGTTAAAATAGGCATCACTTTCCAACACATTCTCCAGCATCACCGTTATTTCACCCGAATTTCCATACACTTTCCGCTTCTTATCATTCAGAAAATTAATCGACTCATTCGTGGCTATCCGGTACATCCAGGTAAACAACCGGGCTTCATACCGAAACTCCGTCAACCCCTGCCACACCTTGACAAAAGTATTCTGCAAAACGTCGTCCGCGTCCTCATGATTCAGCACAATCTTCCGGATATGCCAATAGAGCCGCTCCTTGTAGCAATTTACAAGAAGCCGGAAAGCCTCCTCCTTCTTTCCTTTCAGATGAAACAATTCGATAATCTCTTTTTCTTCCATAGACAGAACCCTCTATTATCCTATCCTCAGTCGTATGACAACATTCAAAACCGAAAGTTTATTCCGTTCCCCATTTTATTTCCATCCCAACTTAGAAAACGTACGCACCCTCCTGACAAAACTAGCATACAGAATACTTCCGGGATAAACACCCAAAGGCTTTTTTCCTCCACCTGTCCGCGGATAATTCCCTTTCATTTCATGGAAAGAACGATAAGCATCACGCACCGAACGGGCATTTGCAAACTGCCCCCTTAAAAGAAAAATAAAACGAGCCACACCATCCAAAACCCGCCTCATCCGCATCACTCTCTTGTATTGCCCCTCTCCCAAATTTTTATGCAGCATCAGCAAATTATTCCGGTAATTCAAAAACAGCTTCCGGGGATGATTCATCGGCAGCGTACCACCTCCCAAATGATAAACCACAGAACGAGGCACCACCTTCAAGATATAACCCGCATTCTGCATCCTCCAACACAAATCAATTTCCTCCATGTGGGCAAAAAAACGCTCATCCAACCCACCACAATCTATATAAACCTGCCGCCGCACACACAAAGCCGCCCCACTACACCAAAACACGGCTACTTCATCATCATACTGTCCCGTATCCTGTTCCGTCTCCCTCAAGATTCTTCCCCGGCAAAAAGGGAAGCCATAACAGTCTATATATCCTCCGCTAGCTCCGGCATATTCAAAATAATCCCGCCTTTTCCACGCTCTCAACTTCGGCTGTACCGCAGCCACTTCCGGACACTTATCCAATGTTTCAACCAGTGGTTGCAGCCACCCCGCTTTCACTTCCACATCGCTATTCAGCAAAACGACATACTCTGCTTTAATCTGCGCAATAGCCCGGTTATAACCTCCGGCAAACCCATAATTCTCACCAAAACAAAGCAACTCCACCGACGGGAAATCCCGTTTCAACACCTCCACCGATTTATCATCAGAATGATTATCCACCACCACCACCTTCCCCAGTTCGGCAGGCGTATGACAAAGCACCGACGGCAAATACTCCCGCAACAACTTCTCTCCATTCCAGTTTAAAATAATAACAGCTACCCTTTCCATACACTTACTCTTTTCGATGATGCTTCCACCTCCGGTGCGACCACAACCAATACTCCGGGTACTGACGGATTTGCTCTTCCAGATAACGGGTGTGCAGCTCCGTCAGCGCCCCGGGATTCAAATCCCCGGGATTCTCACAAAGATTGACAAACTCCACCTCATAATAACCCCTACGCACCTTGCGGGTAGTTAAAGAAATGACCGGAATATTAAATTTCGTCGCGATTTTTTCCGTTCCCAACAACACCGGAGTATCCTGATTCAAAAACGTCGTCCAGAAATTCAGATTGTAAACATTCGGGGTCTGGTCTCCTATAAAAGCCGCCAAAAAAACCCGCTTCGCCTGCAAATCCCGGACAATCACCCGCAGGACATCATTCCGCGGTATCGGTTTAGCTCCAAACCGGGAACGAATCCGCAACATCATTTTATCCAGCACCCGGTTATGCAGTGGTTTATACAAAGTATAAAAAGAAACCGCAGGATTCAGCAACAGCGCATAAGATGTCATCCACTCCCAATTGCCGTAATGTCCCATAACACCAATAACCGGACGTCCCTGGTCATAATAACGCTGCAACACCTCTGCATGCTTAAACACACAACGCTTACGGACTTCCTTCGCCGACATATGCCAGGGCTTAAAAAACTCCACAAAAAAATCACTCAAATGACGATAAAACCTCCGCTCTATATCTTTCCGCTCCCGAAGACTTTTCTCCGGAAAAGAACGCGCCAGATTCTCTGCCACCACCTTCCTCCGGTATCGAACCACATAATATAACACATAATACATCCCGTCCGCAACAAGATACAATACCCGGAAAGGCAGAAAACCAACAAGCCAAACTAACCCATATATAATATATGAAAACATAAAACCGTTTTTAAACAGTCAAAGATATACGCTTTCATCGTAAATTCTACTCATCCATTCAAAATTATTCCCCAGGCTCTCCGCCCCTTCTCTATCGATAAGAAAAACTTTCATCCGGAATCCCGCAAATCATTTGCCATTTTCAGATATATTACTTAATTTCGTGAGTTATTAAATACAAGACAACTTAACTGCCAATACACTATGGAGCAAGAGAACATGTTAGCGGAAGAGGGTATCAACCGTCCTTCTGAAGCATCAGAAACCGGAAACAATATCCCACAAAACGAATCCGCCGTCATTGCCGAATCGGAACAGGCTGTCCCACAAGCTCTGCCCGATATTGATTTTTCCACATTGACAACAGAAGAAATCGTCACACGATTGCAAAACCTGGTGAACAACTTTCCCCTGCAACAACTCAAAGAAATCATGGACAATATTCCGGAAATCTTTGAAAACCGATACAGGCAGGAAGAGGGGAAAGCCCTGGCAGACTTCACTGCTGACGGTAGCCCTGCTGAAGATTTCCAATACAACAGCAACACCAAAGAACGCTTTCTCTCGCTCCTGAAAAACTACAAAGACAAAAAGGCCGAAGCCGCCAAAAAGAACGAAGCTGAACGGGAAGAAAACCTCCGCATCAAACTACAACTCATCGAGGAACTGAAAGAACTGGTACAAAAAGAAGAAGCTCTAAACCAAACCTTCCAGGAATTTAAAGACATCCAGGAACGCTGGCGCAATACCGGCACGGTTCCCCAGAACCGCATTAACGACTTATTGGAGACCTACCATCACCACGTCGAAAACTTCTACAACTACATAAAAATTAATAAAGAGTTGCGGGATTTGGATCTGAAACGCAATTTTGACGCCAAGATAACTCTATGTGAAGAAGCAGAAAAACTGGCAGAAAACAGCGACATCAACGAAGCATTCAAACAGCTCCAGCTCCTACATGCACGCTGGAAAGAAATAGGCCCCATCCACAAAGATCAGAAAGAAACCGTCTGGGGACGCTTCAAAGAAGCCACCAACAAAATCAACGACAGCTACCACAACTTCTTTGAAGACCTCAAAAAAGAGCAGGAAAACAACCTCAAACTAAAAGAAGGATTGTGTGAAAAAGCGGCTGTCCTGTCCGAAGGCGAATACAAAACCATCAATGAATGGCACACCGCAGCCCAGTCCCTCATCGATCTACAAGAAGAATGGAAACACACAGGACTCGTTCCCATCCGGGAAAGAAACAAGATATACAAAAAATTCCGTTCTCTCTGCGATGCTTTCTTTGACAGGAAACGGGAATTTTACAAAACACTGCAAGCCGAACAGGAAAACAACCTCAAAGCCAAAATCGCTTTATGCGAAAAAGCGGAAGCCTTGCAGGACAGCACCGACTGGAAAGTAACCACCGACAAACTCATCGCCTTACAAAAAGAATGGAAAAAAATCGGTGCCGCACCCCAAAAATACTCCAACAAAGTATGGAACCGCTTCCGGGCAGCTTGTGATATATTTTTTAACAATAAAAGCAACTACCTGAAAAACATCGACACCGAACAGGAAAAAAACCTGGAACTGAAAAAAACACTCTTGGAAGAAGTGAAACAATTCACCCCTTCTGATAACAACGACGCCACGTTGCAACAACTGAAAGAATTTCAGGCAAGATGGGCTGCCATCGGCTTTGTCCCCATCAAAGAAAAAGAAGCCATACAAGACGAATTTCGCAAAATCATCAACGCACATTTCGACAAACTGAACTTAGATGAATTTGACAAAACACTGGAAAAATACCGGGCAAAAATACACTCCCTGGACTCCGGCGAAAACAAAGAATCCAAAATCATCAGCGAACGCGAAAAACTTGTCAGCAAAATCCGCCAGCTTGAAACAGACATCAACACCTGGGAAAACAACATCGGATTCATAACCAAATCCAACAAATCGGAAAGCCTCATCCGGGAACTGACCTTCAAAATCGAAAAAACCAGACAAAGGCTCTCCCTCCTTCACGAAAAGCTGAAAGCCATTGACACGCTGATATAACCGGTCAAAAAATGGAAGGGAGTTTCCCTTCCATTTTTTCATCCTGCCTTTTCCGCTTTTTTGCATTAATTTTCTATCTTTGCACCTTTGATGTTAATCCTTTAAAACAAAGATCGTGTCTACCAAATATGTATTTGTAACCGGAGGTGTAGCCTCCTCCTTAGGAAAAGGTATTATTGCTTCCTCTTTGGCAAAACTGTTGCAATCCAGAGGATATAAAGTGGCCAACCAAAAACTGGATCCCTACATCAACATCGATCCGGGCACATTGAATCCTTACGAACATGGAGAATGCTACGTGACAGACGACGGAGCAGAAACCGACCTGGATCTTGGCCATTATGAAAGATTCACAGGCTGCCCCACCTCCCAGGCAAACAACATCACGACCGGTCGCATCTATCAAAACGTCATCAACAAAGAACGACGGGGCGATTATCTGGGCAAAACCGTACAGATCGTCCCCCACATCACGGACGAAATCAAAAGGAACATCAAACTCCTGGGCTCAAAAGGGGAATATGACGTGGTCATCACCGAAATCGGGGGAACCGTCGGCGATATTGAATCCTTGCCCTTCCTCGAAGCCGTGCGCCAGTTAAGATGGGAACTGGGGGAAAAATCCGTATTGATTCACCTCACACTCGTTCCCTACCTCTCCGCATCCGGGGAATTAAAGACCAAACCCACTCAGCATTCCGTCAAATCCTTACTTGAAATCGGCGTACAACCCGACATTCTGGTCCTCCGCACTGAACACAAATTAATGGCAGACCTGAAACGGAAAGTAGCCCTCTTCTGTAACGTACAGCCGGAAGCTGTCGTTGAATCCATTGATGTACCGACCATCTACGAAGTACCCATCAAAATGGAAGAAGAAAAACTGGACGAAATCGTACTGGAAAAACTGGGACTTCCGCTCAATAGCGAGCCCGACATGGAATCCTGGAAAAAATTCCTTTACAAACTTAAAAACTACCGCCAGGAAATACAAATCGGTTTGGTCGGAAAATACGTAGAACTCCATGACGCATACAAATCCATCGTGGAAGCATTTATCCACGCGGGAGCCGTCAATGACTGCAAAGTAAACATCCACTGGATACACAGTGAAAGCCTGAATGAAGCCAATGCGGAAACCACCTTAAAAGACCTCCACGGCATACTGGTGGCACCGGGATTCGGTCACCGCGGCATTAACGGCAAACTCGTTGCTATCCACTACGCCCGCACCAACAATATCCCCTTCTTCGGAATCTGTTTGGGCATGCAAATGGCTGTCATTGAATTTGCCCGTAACGTTCTGCACTTAGAAAACGCCGATTCCACCGAAATGGCATCCAAAACCCAATATCCGGTCATTGACCTCATGGACAGCCAAAAAACGGTCACTGAAAAAGGAGGCACTATGCGTCTGGGCGCTTACAAATGCGAACTGAAGGAAGGCTCTAAAGCCTATCAGGCATACGGTCAGAAAACAGTAGAAGAAAGACACCGCCACCGCTACGAATTCAACAACGAATACAAAGAAATATTTGAAAACGCCGGAATGATTACGACGGGCATGAATCCGGACACCAATCTGACGGAAATCGTTGAGATACCCTCCCACAAATGGTTCGTGGGCACACAATTCCATCCGGAATACAAAAGCACCGTCATTCATCCCCATCCGCTTTTCGTTTCATTCATAAAAGCTTGTTTATCCTGAACGAAACAGAAAGCAGGCTCCTCTGGAAACCGGAAAAATTTTAATTCAATTTAGAACAAAAGAACATGGACAAAAACACAATCGTCGGTTTAATACTCATCTTTTTAATCATGATAGGCTTTTCCTATCTGAGCCAGCCCACAGAAGAACAAAAAAGGGAAATACGCCTCCGCGACTCCATCGCCCGGGTAGAAGCCCTGAGGATACAACAGGCAGCCGAACAGGAAAAAGCCGCTTTTGATGCGGCTCGTCATGACAAATCGATCTCCCCCACGCTGGAAAACATCTTCTCCCAAGACAGCCTCACTGAAAAAGAAATTACGCTGGAAAACAATAAAATAAAACTGCACATCAACACCCGCGGCGGACGCATCACCTACGTAGAACTGAAAGAATACCGCACCCACGATTCCCTTCCCCTAGTGTTGTGGAGACCGGAAAAATCGACCTTCGGGCTTAACTTCTACGCCAGGAACAAACAAATCAACACCGAAGAACTGCTTTTCACTCCAGGAAACATAACAACTGCCGCCACCGGCGAACAGACCCTTTCCCTGAAACTGATTTCAGAAGAGGGAAAATACATCGAATACCTCTACACCCTGTCACCCGACAGCTACATGGTTGACTTCAGCATACACACTCAAAACATGAACGATGTCATTGCTGCCAATTCCTCATTCCTCACTCTTTTCTGGGGTGTGGACATGCCTCAACTGGAAAAAAGCAAGGACTTTGAAAATCGTTACACCGGTGTTTATTACGACTTCCTCGGCGACGACGTGGAAAGCATGTCCACCACCTCCGACGAAAAAGAAACCCTATCCACCAAAGTAAAATGGGTGGCATTCAAACAACAGTTTTTCTCCTCCATACTGATTGCCAAAGAGTCATTCAGCGACGTCATGGTCTCCTCCAAAATCAGCCAGCAACCCGGCTACCTGAAACAGGCGTTCACCGAAATCCCGCTGTCCTATTCCGGCAAACCGTCCGAAAACTACGACATGGAATTCTACTTCGGCCCCAACTCCTATCCGGTACTGAAAGAATATGGAGCAGACATTCAGTTGCCCAAACTGGTCAACTTAGGTTGGAAATGGGTAGCCTGGTTCAACCGCTATGTCGTAATCCCACTTTTCGGATTCCTCGAAAGCCATGTCACCGGCAACTACGGACTTATCATCCTTTTACTCACATTGATTATCAAACTGTTCCTATTTCCGCTGACCTATAAATCCTACCTGTCACAGGCAAAAATGCGGGTACTGAAACCTCAGATTGACGAAATCAACAAAAAATATCCGAAAGAAAAAGCACTAGAACGACAAAAAGCCACTATGGCACTCTACAAACGGGCGGGCGTAAACCCGATGGGGGGCTGTTTGCCCATGCTGTTACAAATGCCGATTCTGATTGCCCTCTTCTGGTTCTTCCCCGGTGCTATCGAACTGCGCCAAAAGAGCTTCCTATGGGCAACCGACTTGGCTTCTTACGACTCCATTGCCACACTACCGTTTACCATTCCCTTCTACGGAAACCACGTCAGCCTTTTCTGTCTGCTCATGACAGCAACAAACATCATCTATATGGTGATCAATAAGAAAAACCAGCCCCAGAACGACCAGATGAAAGGCATGCAAACCATGATGTACCTGATGCCCATCATGTTCCTGTTCATCTTCAACAGCTATTCCTCCGGGCTAAGCTATTACTATTTCATTGCTACACTAATTACCATCATCCAGACCTGGCTCATCCAGCGCTACGTCAACGACGAAAAACTACTGAAACAAATTGAACAGGCCAAAATGAAACCGGTAAAAAAATCCAAATTCCAGGAGCGTCTGGAACAGATGCAGCGCATGCAGGAACAACGCATGAGAGAACAACAGAGAAAAAAATAAACAACCGATAAATAAAAAGCCGTTTCGCAACAAAAAGTGAAACGGCTTTTTTGAAACCTTTTGCGCCCCAAAGCGTTCAATCCGGTAAATCACTCAAAACTGCATCACAATGGAAATCACAATGCACGGAAACCGCTTTGAACTGGCAGGCACTCCTATCCAAACCGACAAACAAGCACCGGATTTCACGGCTGTTTCCCCGGATCTGAAACCCGTAAAACTAAGCGATTACCGGAACAAGATTATTGTCATCTCTTCTTTTCCCTCCATCGACACCCCCGTCTGTTCGGCACAGATGCACCATTTCAATCAGATGGCCACCCGCCTTGGAGCGGACGTTGTAATTCTTGCCATCTCCTGCGACCTTCCCTTTGCCCTCCACCGCTACTGTGCAGCCGAAGGCATTGACAACGTCATCACCCTCTCCGACCACAAAGACGTTGAATTCGGAACCCGCTATGGCTTCTTGATTCCCGCCCTCCGACTGCTTACCCGGGGAATCGTCATTATCGGAAAAGACAACAATGTAAAATACGTGGAATACGTTCCGGAAATTACCCTCGAACCTGACTACGAAAAAGCACTGGAAACAATAAAAAAACTCACAGACTGAAACTTTCCGTTTTTCCTCCTATCTTTATGCCGTCAAAAAAAATAAAGATATGAGGAATTACATACTGGCTATATTATTGTTACTTTTCTGCCTCCACACGGCAGCCAAAAACAGAGTTTATGATATGTCCCGCTTCGGCATCCTTCCCGATAACGGCATAAACTGCTCTCCCTTGTGGCAGCAAGCACTTGACGCCATTCAGTCGGAATGTGCTCCGGGAGACGCTATCGTACTCCGATTCTCTCCCGGCCAATATAATTTTCACGAAGAAGGAGCCACTACCCGCGAATACTACATTTCCAACCACGATCAGACAAACCCGAAAAAAGTCGGGCTTGTCCTTGAAAACTTCCGCAACCTCACCCTCGACGGCCAGGGAGCCTCTTTCATTTTTCACGGTCGCATGTTACCGCTGGCACTGCTGCAATCCGAAAACTGCACGCTCCGGAATTTCAGCATCGATTTTGCAAACCCGCACATCGCCCAAATCACGATCATCGCCAACTCTCCGGAAGAAGGGCTGACATTTGAAGTTGCCCCTTGGGTTCACTACCGCATTAACGACAAAGGGCGCTTTGAATCCTATGGCGAAGGTTGGACGGCTTCCCAAAGCACGGGCATCGCCTTTGAAGGTGATACACGACATGTAGTGTACCGCACCAGTGACCTGATGTTCAACACACAAGGCCTAAAAGAAATAGCCCCGAGACAATTGCAGGCCCCTCAATGGAAAGACAAACGCCTCATTCCCGGAACGGTCATTGCCATGCGCAGCTGGGGACGTCCGGCCCCGGGAATCTTTCTGTCCCACAACCGCAATACCCGACTGCAAAACGTAAAAGTACACTACGCCGAAGGCATGGGACTACTGGCACAACTATGCGAAAACATCACCCTTGACGGCTTCGGCGTATGCCTTAAAGGCGATGAGGATCCCCGCTACTTCACTACCCAGGCGGATGCCACCCATTTCTCCGGCTGCAAAGGGAAAATCATCTCCCGCAACGGATTGTACGAAAACATGATGGATGACGCCATCAACATCCACGGCACCTACCTCAAAATCGTGGAACGTATCGACGACAAAACGGTTGTGGGACGCTACATGCACGGCCAATCCTACGGCTTCGAATGGGGACGTCCCGGCGATGCAGTACAATTTGTCCGTTCCGCCACGATGGAACTGACTGGAACGCCAGCCAAAATCACCTCCATTCGTCCTCACAAGCAAGAACAACCGAAAGGCGCTAAAGAATTCATCCTCACCTTCGACCAACCCATCGCCCCAACAATCACTGCCAAAGAAGGATTCGGCATAGAAAACCTGACCTGGACCCCCAAAGTCATTTTCAGCAACAACCTCATTCGTAACAACCGTGCCCGCGGCGCCCTGTTCAGCACTCCCCGGAAGACCGTTATCGAAAACAACACATTCGACCACACCTCCGGCACTGCCATCCTCCTCTGCGGTGACTGCAACGGCTGGTATGAAACCGGAGCCTGCCGGGAAGTCATCATTCGCAAGAACAGATTTATCAACGCCCTCACCAACCTGTTCCAATTCACCAATGCCGTTATCTCCATCTATCCCGAAATCCCCGACCTGCAAAACCAGCAGACATATTTTCACGGCGCAACAGGCAAAGGCATCATCATTGAAAATAACCTGTTCGAAACCTTCGACCAGCCCATAGTTTATGCCAAATCACTGGACGGTCTCACATTCCGCAAAAACACCGTACGACAAAACCACGCCTACCCGGCTTTCCATTGGAACCAAAAACGCTTCCTGCTGGAACGGGTGAAAAACGTTACCATCCGCAACAACACCTTTGAAGGCGGCTTCAACCCCGCCACCGACATGGAAAACAAATAACAAACACAAAAACATCTCTGTTCTTCGGGGAACAACACGAAGGCAATCATTGGATTTTGTATAATATTTTCCTACATAACCTTTTCTCTCATCCATAAAAAATGGCGAAGAATCATATGATTCTTCGCCATTAAAATATACCTCCTTACCGAAATCCCAGCCTTAAATCTGCTTCATCAAGTTAATCATTTCAATAGCTGTCGTAACAGCTTCAAAACCCTTGTTTCCGGCCTTTGTCCCAGCCCTTTCCACCGCCTGTTCGATAGAATCAGTGGTCAGGATTCCGAAAATCACCGGAACTCCCGTACGCAATCCCACTTGTGCCACGCCTTTGGTCGCTTCGTTGGCAACCATGTCAAAATGGGGAGTAGCCCCTCGAATCACAGCACCCAGACAAACCACAGCATCATATTTGCCACTCTCCACCATCTTCTGTGCCGTCAACGGAATCTCAAAAGCTCCCGGTACCCATGCCACGGTGATATTCTGCTCCTCTCCGCCATGACGCACAAAAGCATCCACAGCACCTCCAAGCAATTTACCCGTAATGAACTCATTAAAACGGCCAGCAACAATCCCAATGCGCTGCCCTTCAGCCAACAACTTTCCTTCTAAAACTTTCATGATATAAATGTTTATGTATTTTCGTTACTGTTTCTTCCAATCGTTACGGACATGCAGAATGTGTCCCATCTTCTTATACTTTGTGTACATATAAAACTCATTCTTCTCGTTGCAGGTCATCTCGATGGGTTCGCGTCCCACCACTTCCAGACCGTATCCGTCCAGCCCTTTTATCTTCAACGGGTTATTGGTCATCAAGACCATCTTTTTCACCCCCAAGTCAGCCAGAATCTCCGCACCCGTACCATACTCCCGCAAATCGGCCTTAAACCCCAGCGCCAGATTGGCTTCCACCGTATCCATGCCTCCATCCTGCAAATGATATGCCCTCAACTTATTAATCAGCCCGATGCCCCTGCCCTCCTGGCGCAGATAAAGCAACACGCCTTTTCCATTCTTTTCGATACGCCGCAGAGCTTCCGCCAACTGCTCGCCGCAGTCGCAGCGTAAAGACCCGAACGCATCACCCGTAAGACACTCCGAATGCACCCGACACAACACCGGTTCTCCATCCGCCACATCTCCTTTCACCAAAGCGACATGGTGCTCGCCCGTAATCTTATTCACATATCCGTAAGCCTTAAAAATACCATACTTCGTAGGCATCTCTGCTTCGGTCACCCGTTCCACCAAAATTTCCGTACGACGACGATAGGCTATCAAATCCGCCACCGTAATGATTTTCAACTGATGCTGCCGCGCAAACTCCAGCAACTCCGTCGTACGCATCATGGTACCGTCCTCCCGCATAATCTCGCAACACAATCCGCACTCCTTCAACCCGGCAATCCGCATCAAATCCACTGTCGCCTCCGTGTGTCCCATCCTTTCCAAAACACCACCAGCCTTAGCCTCCAACGGGAACATATGTCCCGGACGACGAAAATCGGCTGGCTTGGCATCCTCCGCCACACACTTCATCGCCGTTACCGAACGTTCCAGCGCCGAAATACCGGTCGTTGTCGACACATGGTCAATTGACACGGTAAAAGCCGTGGCGTGATTGTCCGTATTGTTGGCCACCATCTGCTGCAAATTCAACTTCTCCGTCAAGTCACGGCTCATCGGCATACAAATTAGCCCCTTGGCATACGACGCCATAAAATTCACATTCTCCAATGTGGCAAACTCAGCGGCACAAACCAAGTCTCCTTCATTTTCGCGGTCGGGGTCGTCCACCGTCACAATAATCTTACCCACCCGCAAATCCGCCAATGCTTCCTCTATCGTATTAAACTTCGTCTCTTCCATATCTGTTCTATTAAAATATTTTCTTCCTTAAAATCCGTTTTCCATCAAGAAACCGACGGATAGTCCTTTGTCCTTTTTCCCTATAAATTTCTCCACATAACGGGCTACCATATCATTCTCCAAATTCACGACCTCACCCGTTCTCTTTTTCATCAGCGTGGTTTCCTCCTGCGTGTGGGGAATCACCGACACCTTAAACACCTCCTCATCCACATAGGCCACCGTCAGGCTCACCCCGTCGATGGCGATAGAGCCTTTCTCGATAATGTAACGCAAAATCCGTCCCGGAGCACTAACCGTAATCCATATTGCCGTATCATCCCGCTCCATAGCCACAATTCGTCCCATGCCGTCTACATGTCCGGCAACCAGATGCCCGCCCAATCGACTGTTCAGACAAAGCGCCCTTTCCAGATTCACCCGATCGCCCGGACGCAAAAGCCCTAAATTGCTCCTGTCCATCGTTTCAGGCATCACATCGGCACGAAACCCGATCGGGGTGATAGCCGTCACCGTCAGACACACGCCGTTAGTCGCTATGCTGTCACCAATCTTCGTTCCCTCCATGACTACAGTCGCTTCCACATCCACGACTACGCTCCGAGCGCCCCAGACAATAGCTTTTACTTTCCCTATTTCTTCAACAATCCCGGTAAACATATCCACTCTGAAATTAAACATTTCCTTCATTTGCCTGCAACACAACCCGTGCACGCAGCAGCACATCTTTTCCGAAGCTCTCCACCCGAAACGCCCCCAACTCCACCGCTTCGCCCATACACTCTACACCCACACCCTCCACCGGAGTTTTCGCCTCCCTACCTCCTACCAGCTTCGGAGCAACAAACGCATAAACTTCGTCCACCACCCCCTGCAACACCAAGCTGCCATTCAACTCTCCTCCCCCTTCCACCAACACTCCATCAATCCCCATCTCTCCCAACACTCCCATCAATTCCTCCAAATCCACCTTTCCTTCCTTCTCCCCACACACCACAACCTCGACTCCCGCTTTCCGGAGCTGTTCCCGCTTCTCCTGGCTCCCGGATGCAGTACAAGCCACCAACGTACGGTATGCCATTGCCGTCCGCACCAATTGACACTCCAGCGGAATACGCAAACCGGAATCCACCACTATCCGTACGGGCTGACGCACCTCCCCCGCCAAACGGCAATTTAACATCGGGTCATCCGCCAGCACCGTACCTATCCCCACCATAATCCCCCTATACTCTTCCCGCAACCGCTGCACATACTCCCTCGCAGCCTCCCCTGTCACCCACTTGGAGTCACCCGTATGAGTAGCAATCTTCCCATCCAGAGTCATAGCTGTCTTCAAGGCGACCCAAGGCTTACGACAAGTGATGTATTTCAGAAATACCCGGTTCTGCTCCTGCAAAGCCTCTTCCTCCACGCCGCATACAACCTCTATCCCCGCCTCCTGCAACAACTGTATCCCCTTCCCTGCCACCAACGGATTCGGGTCTGGCAATCCGACAACTACCCTGCCGATCCCCCGCTCAATAATAATATCCGTACAAGGCGGCGTTTTCCCATAATGGCAGCAAGGTTCCAACGTAACATACAGTGTCGCCCCGGCAGCTGATTCCACACAATTCCTGAAAGCATTACGCTCTGCATGCAATCCCCCGTAACATTCGTGCCATCCTTCCCCGATAACTCTCCCGTCCTTCACAATCACCGCCCCCACCAACGGATTCGGATTCACCTTTCCCCGGCCTCTTTCAGCCAACTTCATTGCCCGAAGCATATACCCGCGGTCCGTATCTGTCACTTTTTCCATCATATCATCCCATAAAATCCTATCGTACTATACAAAAAATACCCCGGAACAATCGTCCGGGGTACTCTGAATGCCTTACACAGGAGGGCTTGCACCGCTCCACTCTTTCTTCTGTCATCCGGACTTTCACCGTCGGTACCGGATTTCCACCGGTTCAGTCCCTCAAAAGGGAGTCGCGGACTATCACCGCCGGTAGGGGATTGCACCCTGCCCCGAAGAAATTGAACAGGACAAAAATAAATATATTCCCATCCAAAACAAAGAAAAACACCTAAAATCCGGAAGTGCTCCGACGGATAACTACAGAATCCAGGGGAAACGGAAACAAGACTCATCATACAGGCAATAATCCGCCTTGCCGTTTACAGCAAATGTCCGGACTAATTTCGCCCCCGACAGTAATTGCCTGGCATAATTCAACGTCGCACCGGTCTTAACACGGTCTTCCACCAACAAAATCGTCCTGCCTTCCACCTCAAACTTCACCCCTTCCACCAACTGCGGCACGTCATACAACGGCTTCTGGTTCGTATCCCGCAAATGAAGTTTCAGCAACTGGAACTCCACATTCAGCCGCTGATTCAGCAAGGCGGCAGGGATAATGCCCCCGTTGGCAATGGCCACAATCATGTCAAATTCTTCCCGGAACTTTACGGTGCGGATACGCTCCGCCACCGCTTCAAAAGATTTATCGTTCATCTCATACGTAAATTAAACCCAGCCCAAAGATATTTCATTTCACACAGATTCCCTCTCTCCGACCTGTTTTATCTACTGCATTTTTCAAATCCAACGCAAAGTTCCGAATTTTAAATAAAAGATGCTGTTTTGATTAAAAATTATCTAATTTTGTCTTTCAGTAAAACATAAAATACGACAAGATATGTACGGAAAATTTCAAGATTTCTTAAAGACTGAAATCCAGTCTATAAAAGATGCCGGCCTGTACAAAACAGAACGGCTGATCGCCACCCCACAGGGTGCTGAAATCAAACTGACCACCGGCGAAACGGTATTGAACTTTTGTGCCAACAACTACCTCGGATTATCATCCGATCCCCGTGTAATCGAAGGAGCCAAAAAAGGACTCGACGCCCGCGGATACGGTATGTCATCAGTACGCTTCATCTGTGGGACCCAGGACATCCACAAAGAGCTCGAAGCTAAAATTTCCAAATTCTTCGGCACGGAAGACACCATTCTCTATGCCGCTTGTTTCGACGCTAACGGCGGTATTTTCGAACCGTTATTCAGCCAGGAAGATGCCATCATCTCCGACGAACTGAACCACGCTTCCATCATTGATGGGGTGCGTCTCTGTAAAGCCGTTCGCTACCGCTACAAACACGCCAATATGGAAGACCTTGAAGAGCAGTTGAAAATCTCCCAGGCACAGCGTTTCCGCATCATCGTGACCGACGGTGTATTCTCTATGGACGGCGACATCGCCCGGTTGAAAGAGATATGCGACCTGGCAGACAAATACAATGCCTTGGTAATGGTTGACGACAGCCACGCCGCCGGATTCATCGGCAAGACAGGCCGCGGTTCAGCTGAATACAACGGTGTAATGGACCGCGTTGACATCTTCACCGGAACCCTCGGAAAAGCATTGGGCGGCGCCATGGGCGGTTACACCACCGGTAAAAAAGAAATCATCGACATGCTTCGCCAGCGTTCCAGACCTTATCTGTTCTCCAACTCTTTGTCTCCGGCCATCTGCGGAGCCTCCATCGCCGTTTTCGACATGCTGAGCGCCAGCACGGAACTGCGTGACAAAGTGATGAAAAATGCAGAATACTTCCGGGCTAAACTAACGGAAGCCGGATTCGACCTGAAACCATCCGAATCGGCCATCTGCGCATTGATGCTGTACGATGCAGTGCTTTCACAGGAATTTGCAGCAGAATTGCAAAAAGAACACATCTACGTGACCGGTTTCTACTACCCGGTAGTACCCAAAGGCCAGGCACGTATCCGCATCCAATTGTCCGCAGCCCACACCCGCGAACAGCTTGACCGCGCCATTGCCGCATTCATCAAAATCGGTAAAAAACTGAACGTGATCAAATAACTGCATTAAAAACATACATAAAGGCTGTGTCATTCACCGATACAGCCTTTTTTTATCAATAATCATTATGAAAAACTACCTGCTCATCAGTATTTTTGCATCGCTGTGCAGCCTTCTGCTCTGCTGCCAATCCTCCCCGAAAGATCAATGGGAACTGGTATGGGAAGACACCTTCGGCAAAGAAGGAGTAATCGATACCGCCACCTGGAGCAAAATCCCCAGGGGACGCCCCGACTGGAACAACTACATGAGTTCTTTCGATTCCTGCTACGCAGTAAAAAACAGCAACCTTATCCTGTACGGAATAAGAAACACCACACAACACCAGGACACAGCCCCCTATCTGACCGGAGGCGTTTATACCAAAGGGAAAAAAACATTTACAGATGGCAAAGTGGAAATCCGGGCAAAACTGGGCTCTGCCACAGGAGCATGGCCTGCAATCTGGATGCTGCCCGAGAACGCCCCCTGGCCGACAGGAGGAGAGATTGACATCATGGAACGTCTTAACTCCGACACCCTTGTATACCAAACGGTACACTCTCATTACACTTATACTTTAGGCATCCAAAACAATCCCCGAAGCGGTGCAACCGCCCCCATAAATCCGGAAGACTACAACATATACGGAGTGGAATTATATACGGATAGCCTGGTGTTTTACGTCAACCGGCAACCTGTTTTTACCTATCCCCGCATTCAAACGGAGCACCCCGGACAATATCCGTTCGACCAGCCCTTTTATCTTCTCATCGACATGCAACTCGGCGGAAAATGGGTAGGAAAAGTCAATCCCGACGAACTCCCGGTAAAAATGGAAATCGATTGGGTACGGTTCTATAAAAAACGATAAACCGGTATTACCGGATTAATTCATCCACCAATTTTTCAAAGAATCCCTTATAAGAAGTGAGATTGACTTTACCGGTCAGTCTCTCTCTTTTTTCCATCTCTGCAACCGCCAGGGCAAACCACCGCGCCGCCTTGAAGCGGATGGACTTATCACGGCAATTTTCATTGATTTTTACCCCCCAGCTATACAACTCGGCTTCGGATACTTCCTCCTCATTCCACCGTTCCTCCGCCAATTCCGTATACACACGCCAATCTCCCGTTTTCTCCGCCATCTCCATCCGGACATTTCTGACCAAGCTCCGCCATCCGTCCACTTTCTCCTTTTTCAGCCTTTTCACATACTCCTTAAAACCGGATTCGTCAAACCAGCTCCCTTGTTCCGTTTCTTTCACAAACCTCCCCGCTCCAACACGCCACACCTCCTGTATTTTCCGGTCAACAGCCTCCTGACCATAAAGCGTCGCCAACTCCCCGCAGTGCTCCCTTACATAACGGAATAGCCCCGAATCAGCATCGGTCACGTAAGCAGCATATATCGTCCAATATTTCCGTTGTTTCAAACACTCCGCTCCTTTCCCCGTCAGGTAGACAGAAGCTACTTCACCAGCCTCCACCACCTTCCCGGCACGTCCCAATACGTCAATATACTCCTCCACAAAATCCGACGCTCGCTCCCCATTCAGGAATCGGGCCTGCATAACTGCCGAACCTCTTCCATCCACCACCCGCTGCGCCTCCGCAATCAACTCTTCCGCCGAATGCACCTTCCCAACTTCATGCAAAAGATTTCCATTAGCATCCGTGAAACAAAAAAATTGCGGAAAAGTGACGGCATATTTCTCTTTCATCCTTTTTCCCTCCTCCCGGGTCATATCATAACTCCCACACACAAAATGAGCCTCCAGAAAAGTCGCTACTTCCGGATCGCGGAAAACCTCCTTTTCCAACTGACGCCGCTCATTTCCTCCGGGCAAATACAAATCCAACATCACCCCCTTCGCCTCCTTTCCTGCACGTACCCCCAAGTCCTCCAGAGTCCCCGACTCAAAAACAATGCCCTCCGCTTTTTTTAATACCTGCCGCCCCAGCTCCAGGAATTCCTTTTTATCCAATGCCCCCTCAGCCCGGTAAACCACTTTTCCCTTGCCATTCAGAAAAATCCAGCAAGGATAATGAGTTGCCCCGTACTTCGTTGCAATATCCGGCATAGTCGTATTGATAAAATGACGGTTATAAAAATCCGCCACTTCATCCAGATTCAACACATTCTTCTCCATCAGCAAACAAGACTGGCAACTTCCGGAAGTTCCCATCACAAAGACCAATTTTCCGGTCTCTTCCGCCTCATGCAACAAATCCGTCAGTCTCCCTTCCCTGAATTGAACGGAACGACTGTTATTCTTCCGAACCTCCAACCTCTCCAAAGCCTCCCGCCCCAATTCCAACAATTTCTCCGGCTTCCGCCCCAATCCCTCTGCCGGAATAATAGCCAGCAAATCGCCATAGGGCATAAAAAAAGCATAAGCAGGCCAAGGATACATCAACAACTTCGGCTCAAAGAAATGCCCCTCTTCCGACGTCATATCCATACCTATCCCCACAGCATGGCGACGAAGAAACAACCGGACGGCTTCATCTGCAAACAACTGCTGAGCCACCTTATCTCCCGGCTCTATCCCCACCGCTACAAAAACCATCTTCCGTTCCTTCAGAGCCGTCATACTCGCCTCATCCCAAGTCATACAGGTAACTACCGGACACTCTTCCTGCGCCCGGACATAACCTGTCATCACTCCAAAAATCATGATTAGAATCCACTTCATCACTGTCTCCTTGTTTGTGTCCCTTACAAAATTAAGACTTATTTTTCAATCACGGAGACGCCAGAGGCTACTGCTTTGCCCGTAACTCCTCTACCATTCTTGCTGCAAAGCGCCGGGAAGCTCCGGGTGCTCCTAAACGACAATTGATTTCCTCGTAATCGGCAAGCATTCTTGCTCTCTTCCCGGATTGCTCCAACAAAGCAGTTAGTTCCGCCCGTAAATTCCGGCGGTTCAACTTCTGCATCAGCAACTCCTTGACCACTTCCCGCCCCATAATGAGATTGACCAAAGAAATGTATTTCACCTTAACAAACGCTTTAAACAGGAAATAACTCAACGCCCCTCCCTCCCCACTATAACAAACCGCCTGAGGCACTTTGAGTATAGCGGTCTCCAACGTCGCCGTCCCCGAAGTCACCAATGCCGCCACAGATTGTTGTAACAAGCGGTAAGTCTGCCCATACACCACGACAACCTCCTTGCCGTTCAGATAAGGTGCATAATCTGCTTCCGCCATCGAAGGCGCACCGGCAATGACAAACTGATAATCCGGAAAACACTCCGTCATCTCCAACATTTTCGGCAGAACATGTTTTATCTCCTGGCTGCGGCTGCCTGCCAACAAAGCGACAATAGGCTTTGAAGACAAACGATTCGCCGTCACAAATTGTTCAAAAGTCTCCTCCTGAAACGAACGTCCGTACACTGCATCCACCAACGGATTTCCTTCATAATCAGCCTTGTAACCGTATTTTTTGTAAAAATCGGTCTCAAAAGGAAAAATCACGTACATCCGGTCCACATATTTCTTGATTTTCTTCACCCTACCCGTATTCCACGCCCACAGCTTCGGCGAAATATAATAAAACACCCGGATACCCGCCTCCTTGGCAAACCGGGCTATCCGCAGATTGAAACCAGCATAATCCACCAAAATCAGCACATCCGGCTTCCAACATACCACATCCTCGCTGCACAACCGGATATTTGTCTGAATCTTACCCAGATTTTTCAATACAGTCAAAAAACCCATAATCGCCGTATCCTTGTAATGGCGTACAATCTCACACCCCGCCTGCTGCATCAAATCACCGCCCCACCCCCGGATAACAGCCTGTGGATCTTCCTCTTTCAAACCTTTTATCAAATTGGAAGCATGCAAATCACCCGAAGCTTCCCCCGCTATGATATAATATTTCATAATAAATCCCGGTTAGAAAAACATACGTGCCTGTTCCCCTCCTCCTACATCTTTCTCCGCAAAGATAAAAAATACCCCCAAAATAATTACTTTTGCATCCGAATTAAGTCCGCGGACCCCATTTCATTTCACTCATTCACAACAAACACAGAGAACCTCTTATGATTCTGGCAGGAAAAAAAGCAGCATACATCACCCTCGGGTGTAAACTAAATTTTTCTGAAACCTCAACTATCCGGCATAGCCTGGAAAATGCAGGCGTAACAACAGTGGACGAAAAACAGGGTGCTGACATTTTCATCATCAACACATGCAGTGTAACCGACGTCGCAGAACGCAAAGGACGCCAGATCATCCGGAAAATCATCCACCATAATCCGGACGCCTATATTGTAGTTGTGGGGTGTTATGCCCAGCTCCGAGCCAAAGAACTAATGCAAATAGAGGGTGTCAACCTGGTGTTGGGAGCACAAGATAAGTTTAAAGTGGAAGAATACCTGCGTTTCTGCGATGAAAGGCAGAAGCAGGAACCCCACTCGTGCGATATTTTTAAATTAGGGGATTTCGATCTCGCATGCTCTTTCGGTGACCGGACACGGTGTTTCCTCAAAATACAGGATGGCTGCGATTACTTTTGCAGCTACTGTACCATCCCATTTGCCCGGGGCAAAAGCCGAAGCGCCACCATCAGCCAGGTTGTCGATACAGCCCGATCGGTAGCAGACAAGGGAATCAAGGAAATTATTCTGACAGGCGTCAATACCGGCGACTTCGGCAAGGGAAGCGAAGAAACCTTTTCCGATCTCATCCAAGCGCTGGACAAGGTAGAAGAAATCAACCGTTTCCGCATCTCCTCGATTGAACCGAATCTACTGACGGATGAAATCATCCGGTTCGTGGCCACCTCTTCCCGATTTATGCCCCACTTCCACATTCCCCTGCAATCGGGAAGCAATGACGTGCTACACCTCATGAAACGCCGCTACACCCGGGAATTATTTGCCGAAAAGGTCCGCACCATCAAGACGCTGATTCCCGACGCCTTCATCGGAGTCGATGTCATAGCCGGGATGCGGGGAGAAAATGAACAGCATTTTGAAGACGCACTGGCTTTTATCTCCCAACTGAATATCTCCCGGCTCCACGTATTCCCATACTCCGAACGCCAAGGCACAAAAGCCTTAGAAATCCGGGGAAGCGTTTCACCGGAAGAAAAACACCGCCGGGTGGAAGCCCTCCTGCAAATATCAGAACAGAAACTGCACAATTTCTACCATCAATTCATCGGCAAAACCCGGAATGTATTATTTGAAGACAATAATTCCAACGGCAAAATGGGAGGCTTCACAGACAATTACATCCGGATTGAAGTTCCCTTCAACCCGGCCTGGGCAAACCAAGTCCGCCCCATAACCCTTGTCTCCGATTTACTGAGCCAGGATTGAGCTTTTTCACTCCCCTTCGAACTGGATATATAAAATATTAACAATCACTCTATTATGTTCCGACGTTTGTTTTATCTATTTAACGAAATTTAATTCAAAAAGAAAAAGCAAACCGTTATATTTGTATCGGAAATTTTTTCATAGTTTGTTTCTGTTTAGGGTTAGTAGTGTAAGTCGCCGGAAATCCGGCGACTTATTTTTATTCCCCAACACCAACCAACAGAAATGAATCTGCCCCTCAAAACTTTTGCCGTTGGAACAAATTTATCGTATTTTTACACGATATAAATTCTTAGTTTACCATCATGCATATACTGATCACCGGCACCGCAGGTTTCATCGGTTCTTTTCTCGCAGAAGCCTTAGCCAAACGCGGACACCAAATCTACGGAATAGACTCCATCAACGATTATTACGACGTCAACCTAAAAAAAACACGTCTGGAAAAAGGCGGGATTCATGCTCCCTCTTACGGCAAGGAGGTAATTTCGGACACCCTGCCCAACTACCGATTCCGGCAAATGGACCTGAGCGCCCCAAAAGAGCTGGACACTATCTTTCAAAACCACCGCTTTGACTGTATCATTAACCTGGCAGCCCAAGCGGGAGTACGCTACAGTCTACAAAATCCGGAGGCCTACATCCAAAGCAATATTGTCGGCTTTCTTCACCTGCTGGAGCACTGCCGCCAACACCAATGCCCCCGTTTTATATATGCCTCCTCTTCCTCCGTGTACGGCAACTCAGCACAAGCCCCTTTTAATGAAAATGAACGGGTTGACCATCCGGTGAGCCTGTACGCCGCCACCAAAAAGAGCAACGAACTCATGGCTTATACCTATTCACATCTATACCATATCCAAACTACAGGCCTCCGTTTCTTTACCGTATACGGTCCCTATGGCCGTCCTGATATGGCACCGATACTGTTTGCCAAGGCAATACGCAACAACCAGCCCATCCGCATTTTTAACAACGGCAACCTGTCTCGCGATTTTACGTACATTGATGATATTGTTGAAGGTATCGTAAAAATTACCGAACACCCGGAACAAGCCTCTCAGGATACACCAAACGTCCCGGCAGTCGTGTACAACATCGGCCACGGCTCTCCTGTCCAACTGATGGATTTTATCCGTATCCTGGAAAAAAACTTAGGAAAAGAAGCCCGTAAAGAATATGTGGGCATGCAACCGGGCGACGTATACCAAACCTGGGCCGATACCCGTAAATTAGAACAGGATTTCCATTATACGCCCTCTACCTCTCTGGAAAAAGGGATAGAGCAATTTGCCTCCTGGTTTCAACAGTTTTATTAACCGACACAACGTCCAATTCCTTCTGAAGAATGAACAAAGCCGTTTTCAAAGCTCCGATACGCCGCTTTATTAAAGGACAGATCAACGGAGGGGCCATTTTGCTGATTGTGGCCGTGATTGCCATGATTATAGCCAACTCACCTTTCCGGGAGCACTACAACGCCTGGTTTGCCAAGGAAGTTGTCCTGCAATTCGGTGAGTTCAGTTTTTTCCGCAGCCACGGCCAAAACATGAGCTTCCTGACACTCATCAATGACGCACTGATGGCTATTTTTTTCTTTTCAGTAGGCTTGGAAATTAAACGGGAAATCCTGGTGGGTGAACTTTCGTCTCCCCGGAAAGCCTTATTACCAGTTATTGCCGCCTGCGGAGGCATGCTCGTCCCGGTACTTTTATTTTTACTGGTTTGTCCAGACGGTGAGGCAACCAAAGGAGCAGCCATTCCTATGGCAACTGACATCGCTTTCTCTCTCGGAGTGCTCTCCCTATTAGGCAAAAGAGTTCCTCTGAGCCTGAAAATATTTCTGACCGCTTTTGCCGTCGTAGACGACATCGGAGGCATCATCATTATCGGTCTGTTTTATAGCAGCGACCTGATTCCGCAATACCTTCTCTGGGCTCTCCTATTCCTGGGTATTCTCTATTTAGGCGGGCACTTCCACATTACCAGCAAACTGTTTTATACCCTCTTCGGCATCGCCGTATGGTATCTGTTTCTGAACTCCGGCATACACCCTACCATCGCCGGAGTGATGGTGGCATTTGCCGTCCCCGCCCGCCCAAAATTCGACCTGGCACAATACACCGTCGACATCCGAAACAGTCTCACCCACCTCCCGAATAAAAATAGCCACGAAAACCGCATTCTGAACAACTCCGAACTCTCCATACTCAAACATATCGAATCTTCCTCAGACAAGGCCATCAGTCCCCTACAATCCTTCGACGACAACCTTCGTCCCTTGGTCAACTATATCGTCATGCCCCTTTTTGCCTTCGCCAACGCCAGCATAAATTTCAACGGCATCGGATTGTCCTCCGTCAAAGGTGTCACACTGACCCTGTTTTTTGCTCTGGTAATCGGTAAACTCACAGGCATTTTCACGTTTACCTGGCTGGCAATCCAAAGCGGCTTTCTGTCCATGCCCGACCGCATGAATAACAAAATTCTATTCGGCATATCCTTATTGGGAGGCATCGGTTTCACAGTATCCCTATTTATCGCCAACCTATCCTATGCCAGTCTCCCCGGTTCCGGCGATCAACTCCTGAACCAAGCAAAATTGGGTGTCATTTCCGGCTCCATATTTGCCGGCATCTGTGGCTTCCTTGTACTGAAACAAGTCCTGAAACAACCACCCGTCAAATAATCATCCGGAAAACATTCTAATTAATTTCCCAAAATTCTTTGCAATTACCAAAAATCCCTCTATATTTGCACTCGCAATTGGAGAGATGGCAGAGTGGTCGAATGCGGCGGTCTTGAAAACCGTTGAAGGGCAACTTTCCGGGGGTTCGAATCCCTCTCTCTCCGCAGAAAGACAAAGAGTTAGCTAATCGCTAACTCTTTTTTTATTTCCGGTAAAAAGAGATGGAGAAATAAAAAAGTTCCATAACCTGCCGTTATGGAACTTTTATTTATACGGGATACTGACATTTTTAATGTATCCCAATAACTATCAACTTGTTTCTATCTCTTCAAACACCAGTGGGGTACAAACAGGAATAAGAATATTTTCCACAAGGTGTATAATACTTTCCCGGATTTCATTTTGTAACTACCTCAGTAATTGTCTTAAAAATCAGCTTCATATCAAACCAAAACGAATGTTTGGCAACATACTCTAAATTGATTTTCAACTTATCCGGCATAATCTCCCTGATATAATATGCCTCCGGATCTTCCGCCTCTGCCAATAATTCATTCTCATTCCGGTAACGTATCGAAGCCATATCCGTAATCCCCGGACGCACGTCCAGCACATGCAATTGTTCCGAAGTATACATCTCCACATATTTCCGTACCTCCGGGCGAGGACCAACCAGACTCATATCCCCCAGCAACACATTAATCAACTGGGGCAATTCGTCCAATTTGTACTTACGGATAAAATATCCCGAACGCGTAACCCGCGGATCGCGTCCACCAACCGTAATCAGTCCTTTCTTATCCGCCCCTACCCGCATCGAGCGGAATTTAAACAACCGGAAATTCCGGTTATAGCGTCCCACACGTACCTGACGGTAAAATACCGGTCCCGCTGAATCCAGCTTGATCCAAACGGCCAAAAGCAGAAAAAACGGACTTAGTACAAGTAGTCCAAGACCACTCGCCACTACATCAAAAATTCGTTTCAAAAAAGAAAATTACTTGGAAAGAATATCGGTAAAATTGGAGATTACATACTCCACATCCTCATCACTCAGGCAAGTATGCAAAGGAAGAGTTATTTCGTTACAATACTGATTATAGGCATTCGGATAATCCGCTATATCAAACCCCAACGCCTTATATGCCGTCATCATCGGCAGCGGCTTGTAATGTACATTACAGGCAATCCCCCATGCCGCCATCTCCTCTATCACGGCATTGCGCTCCTGCACATCTTTTCCCAATAACCGAACAAGATACAAATGACCACTGGAAGAATGATCGTCACCATAATGGTCAAGCACCTGCACAGGACAATCTTTCAACGCCTCATTATATCGCTCTATAATCTGTCGGCGACGGTACAATAATTCCGGATAACGTTTCAACTGCGCTAAACCGAGTCCCGCCATAATATCCGTCATGTTACACTTAAAATTGGGCGCCACAATATCATACTCCCAAGCTCCGAGTTTCGTTTTCGCCAAAGCGTCCTTATTCTGCCCGTGAAGCGACAATAACTGGAACTGCTTATACAGCCACTCATCGTCAAAACCCGGAATCGGTAACCACGTCAAAGCCCCACCCTCAGCTGTCGTCAGATTCTTTACCGCATGAAACGAAAAAGAAGTGAAATCCGCTATCCCGCCACACATTTTTCCATGCCATTGTGCACCGAAAGCATGAGCCGCATCCGCTAAAACAACCACCCTGCCGAAAGCTTTCTGTATCTCATTAGCAGGACGGAAAAGATGCCGTTTACTCTCCACAGCGGCAAATACACGGTCATAATCACAGACCACTCCGCCTAAATCCACAGGAATAACCACCTTAGTGCGCTCCGTAATGGCATCTGCCAACTTATCGTAGTCCATCTCAAACGAACCAGGAGCAGTATCAATCATGACAACTTTAGCTCCCACGTGACAAGTTACACTCGCCGTCGCAGTATACGTGTATGCCGAAGTAATCACCTCATCACCCGGTCCAACACCCAATACACGCAGAATAAGTTCCATGCAAGCAGTCGCCGAATTCAGGCACACCGCCATATGCGTCTGGCAACACATTGCAATCAACTTTTCAAACTCTTTCGTACGGGGACCGGTTGTAATCCACCCCGACCGCAAGGCATCGCACACCTCCGCAATCTCCGCCTCCGTCACATCAGGGGGAGAAAAAGGTACAGTTCTCATAAATTTTCGATTAAAAATTTAACGAATCTTTTTATAAAGCCAATTGAGCACCGATATCGGCATCATTTTAGCAACAGCATACAACAAAACATAGCAATTGGCTTCAATGCCAAATCCTAACATCCGATTCACCCGGCATCGTAGTGTAAAAATAGAGCGGGCATGCTTCCAGCCTCTTCTCCGCTGGAAAAAATTCTCGTCCAATCTGAATTTAAAAAGGTGGTCCGGCAAATTGGCAAACCGGCACCCGGCACGAAATCCCTTAGCCCACATCATGGTATCTTCACCAAAATAAGTATCTTCCGGATAAAGCCCGGCTTTTTCAAAATAAGAGCGTCTAAACATAACTGTCGGATGAATCATACAATCCCGTTTCTTGAAAAAATTCAGGCATTCGTCATGATTCACGGGCATTTGTTTTCTGAAATACTCATTCCCGCCGGCATCGATTTCTATTGCCCACGTGCCCAAACAATCAATCTCAGGATGCTGTTCCATATATGTAATCTGCTTTTCAAAGCGCTCAGGCATTGAAATATCATCGGCATCCATGCGGGCGATATACGAATATCCTTTATCTAAAACTACATTCAGTAATTCATTTAAAGAAAAAGCCAGTCCTTTATTTACTTCTCTTCTTAACACATAGACATTCCTTTTTTGAATACCGTTAATGTAAGACTCCACCTCTTTCTGAACCGGTCCGTCAAATTGTATGTATAAATCAAATTCCGGGAAAGTCTGATAGAAAAGACTTTTTACAGCCTCCTTTACATGGATAACCGTGTCATTTTTATATAATGACATAATAACTGCCAACTGCATACTATTTATTCACTAAAAAACGATAAACGGCAAGCGGCCATCTCAATAAATTAAAATGGATACATAACACGCTTATCATGAGTTTTCTATTAAATGCGATCGGAGACCTCATCAAAAATGAATATTTACTCCGAAGTATTTTCGTATGTTCGGCAATAATCCGTTTCCGGTCTAAACAGGTGTCTGCTATTCCGTAATAAGCGATTTTCGCTAAAATGGAAAAACTTGCCCGTTTTCGTATAACCTCTGCTAAATAAACATTTTCCACTATCCCGGAATCAAGAGCAAAAACATATAGCTGTTCATAAGCTTCCAATAAATCTGCATAATTTTGTTTCAAACCTCCTACCGAAACACTTTGCTCGCCTTGAAAATAAAAATAACCTGCCTTATTGCTTTTCACCATCCGGGAAGCACGTTGTAATATTTCATATTGAATGGCTATGTCCTCCCCGATTTTTCCTTCCGGCAGCCGCAACCCTGTGAATAGACTTTTTTTAAACAAATTACAGCATAACGAATAACTTCCAACAGAAGAACAAGCCCCTTGGAAAAGGAAATCATGAATGATCTCATTTCCGTCAAAACATTGATAAGTCACTTCTTTTTGCTTCACGTACATCGGTTTGTCAGCCAAGACACATCGGATTGCAGCGACGTCACTTTGCGTATCTTCCAATAACTCCACAAGATATTTGTACATATCTTCTGTAATCCAGTCATCACTATCGACAAAACCGATATACTCTCCCGAAGCGATTTCCAAACCGCAATTACGTGCCGAAGCAGCTCCCCCATTTTTTTTATGGATGACCCGTATGCGGCTGTCTTTTGATTGATAGACATCACAGATACGGCCTGAATTGTCGGAAGAGCCGTCATTGATTAAAATAATTTCCAAGTTGGAATAATCCTGGGCAAGAACGGAATCTATACAACGCTCCAAGTATTTTTCCGCATTATAAACCGGTATGATGACACTGATTGTCTCCATCAATTCTCAAAAGAGGATTTCTCTGGCAGAATAACCCCGAAAGCGTCGTTTATTTTTCTCTTGGCCCCCTCAAAATCGGATAATTCCCCGTCGTTCAGACAGATAATTGCTTTATGTTGTTTCCGGATAAACTGGCTGATGGCTTCTACATTTGAATCTTCCAACAAAAAATACCGGGAATCCTTCAACACATTAACAGGAACGAAAGTTCCTGAAACCAACTGCCAATAACGGAACAAATATTGATTCACATTATGAATTTCGCGAAACCGGGAACAACATGTCTTTTCCAAAATGCTTCCTTCCTTTTCCCAAATCTCCTGAAATACCGATTTCTTGTAAGCATTCGGGAAATGGGGATTCTGCAGTCCTGTGAATCGGTTCCAGGGAAGAAGGGCCAACGTCCTTAAATTATTCAGTCTGTTATGAAAATTAAACCACTTGTACCAATGCTTTCTGATGACAGTATGGAAACAGAAGTGTTTATTGATAATTTCCAAATCATTCAGAACAATATGTCCTAACTGGTCCGTCTCCACCGGATTCAGCACTGCCATGTCACAAGGTAAGCCTTTCTTAAAAAAACGTTCCGGGACGACCTTGTCAAGAAGAAACAAATCGTCATTAAAAAAAACGAAATCTTCTGCCAAACCTTTAATCCGGTGAAGATTAAGTTCTATTGTATTTACATTAAACGTGGGAAGCCAGGAAGAAGGAATAAAATCCGAATGCCTGACAAAATTCAGCTTCGGACAATTCAAATTCAGCCAATCCGGATAATGCCCGCAAGTAACCAAATGTACCCGTTCCACCCATGGAGCAAATTTCTCAATCCCTCGGAACCAATATTTCAAGTTCTCCCAATCCCTGTAACGGACATCCCGTTTATCACCGTTATTTATGGCTGCATACCGCTTAAATTCAGCCTGCCATTCAGTATCATTGCTATCTACCCACAATTGAACAAAGTCCATAAACTCACGATTGATGAATCAGTAACTTAACATTATTTTTTCGTTGTAACGAGAGAATGAAGCACCAACAATAAACATATAATCCTCCCAATAAATCACCTAAAAAAAACATGGCAAAGAGAAATGAAAAAACATATTCATAATTGTCATCCTGATACTTCTCTTTTACAATCGAAAAAATAAAAAAGACATATATTAAAGTATAAATAGTGCCTTTTATGGCTATACAATCTAAAAAGGAATTATGTACCCGTCCTGATATTTCTGCTTTTCCCGTACCTCCTTTACTTGCAGGCCAATACTTATCCCCGGCACCAAGCAGCAAAGCTTCTCTTCCGGAAATTGAATATAATACCCCTTCCACTGCATAAGTGAATCGTAATCTGTTCGAACCATCATTTAATGAAACACCTCCGCGCCCGGAAACAGGCTCAAATAAACTTATTATCGCAAAACCTATAAGGGAGAGGGTTATATTAGTAATTATAAAAAAAGGAAATAATCTGATTTTTAATAATAATTTTTTAATGAACGTATTCTGTTTTAATCTGCGGATTATATAAAAAACCAGTATTGCTAAAATAAAATTCCGGCTAAAGGTCAAAATACCTAAAATCAAAAACAATATTGAAAATGTTTTTTCACCCATTTTCTGAGCCATCAGGAAAGCAAACAAAACGTAGATAGCAGAATAGTTCGGATCATAAGAATTGTATACCAAACGTCCGTCCTCACGCACCCCATATAACAAACTAAATAATAAAAAAAATGCAAATACTCCTGCAAAAAATAATTTCCTGTTTCTTAAATCAGATACGTTTACTCTCTCAATAAACAAAAAAGGAAGTAGTATTAAAATTTTGAAAAAGTCATTTACATCAAAAAAACTACGGTATAATTGGAGGGCAACAATAGCACCCAATACCATTAGTAAGGTATAAAATACCCTTTTCCTCAAATAAATACCGTTATGAATAAGAAATAGAATTAAAAACAGAAAAGAAATTCCATAAACCAAAAAACGGATATAGGATTGCTCTAAAAATACAATAGTGAATGAATCTTCTCCCGGCGATAAAGATATAAATATTAAAAAAACGGAAAAGAATAAAGCTTTGATTAAAAGCTTATATGCACTATTCCCCATTAAAGAACCGGATTCTTGCCACATAAAAATCTTTTCAGAATGGCCAGATTAATACCTACCTCCCACTTAAAAAAATCCCCGGACTGAACAAAATACAAAAACTCTTTCAGCGTATATTGACTCAGTGACATATAGAGAACTTCCAAAAGTTCTTTCGATAAATACCGTTTAGCCGCTTTCAACGTATTTACCGTAATTTTATCCTCTCTAACAGAACGGGTTATAAATTCATCCCGACAAAATTTCTCTATATATTCCCTACGGCACTTTCTTGCCCCCTCAGCTTGCTTGAAATTATTCTTTTGCGTAATCTGTGTGTCCGAAATCCGGTATCTTAACAATACCTCCTGAATATTGTAAAAATCCCCGTAACTGCTTAAATCTACCCAGAGTTTATAATCCTCCGCATGCAAATAATCCTTATCATAACAAATATGATGCTCAGTCAAAACCTGACGTCTGATCATCACAGAAGGATGTGCAAAACAGGGATATTTAAGCAGCCAGGATTTCAACTCCCCTGACTTTTCTTTTGCCGTAAATATATATTTTGAAGCCTTCGAAAGTCCGAATCCCTTTATTTGAGTTCCGCAAACAATAATTTCAGGATGTTCCTCCAAAATTCGTACTTGCTTTTCAAAACGGGCAGGTAAAGAAATGTCATCGGCATCCATTCTTGCAATATACTTGCCTTGTGATAATTCCAAACCACGGTTCAAGGTATATATTAACCCCTGATTACCCGGATTGGCAAAATAACGAATTCGGGAATCATCATACTGTGCTATGACTTTTTCGGTTGCATCTGTCGATCCGTCATTTATGACAATCAATTCAAAATCACGAAAAGACTGATTCAAAATACTGTCAATACTCTCCGCAATGGTATCTTGTGCATTATAGGCAGGAAGAATAACACTTACAAGCATAATCTACTCTACAAAATGAACATTCTTCATTTCTTCCAGCCATGTATGATAAAATCCGCTATTTTTACCATAAGAATTATCCAGAAAGAAACATTCCTTTCCTAACAAAATAGCCAAAATGGCAACATGCAAACGAGTCGTATACACCCTTTTATAAGAACTGACAAATCCAACGCCGACCTTTAACATTTTTTTCCGATAAACCCTGTCGGCATAAAAATCAATCCACTTTCCCCAACAAGAGCCCGATAGCCCCATACGTGCCAAAACATTTTTAACCTTCTCCGATAAACGCATAATCAGGTTAAAAACAAATCTGCGTTCATACGTAGGCCAATCCGAAGTAACCATAACAGGAAAGGGTAAATCACCCGGCGAAGTTTCTTTGAATTCCTTATCCTTACGCTTTAAAAACAAAATCTTATTTTGTTCTCTTTTTTTATATTTTGCCAACTTGTCTATGGAAATGCAAAAAGCCATATCCGGTAGCAATAATATCTCATTCTGAAAACGGCTCTGAAGCAAATCGAACGATTGCTGGTCCCTGGCACAAATGGTCAATTGCTTATGCTCTGCCATTCTCCGGGCTTCTTCTTGAAAAACAGCTTCATCCTCATAAAAAACCGTTTGAGGGAAAATAATGATTCTGTTCTTCGCATACTTTTCGATAATCTGCAAACGAAACTTTTGAGAACGTTTCCAGACATCCCCGAAATTTCCGCCTCCCTGCAATAAAATAATGGCGTCCGTCGGAATGACATAATTGGAATCGTAGCTGAAAAGAGAAGCTTTGTACAAACACCTATAGGGTAATTTCTCCAAAAAATGACGTTCTCCTTCCCAAATCAGGATATCCCCGATATTCTCATAATAAGGTAGTTCCAACAACACATAATCACGGTCTATCAAAGGACGCAATACCTCCTCAATCCGGGATTTCAAAATTTCTATCTTCTCACTTGAATTCATAAAACAACTATTTTTGTCTTATGCGTTTCCGAATGTGCCGGAGAAAACTTACCCCGCCCAAATAATAATACATAAAAGTGGAGAACTGTTTTTCCCAAAATGAATATACCCGATTAGCTTCTACCAGTTTATGACTTATAAATTCATTCATTTCCGGAGTTAACCACTCGTCTCCATTCATACATTTTCTATTCCTTATAACAGAATAAGGAGGGGTATTCAGCTCCGGAATTACACCTAAAGTCATCAACGCGTGGGCATTAAAACAATGGGCTTCACGGCAATGTTTTCCTACAGCAACAAACTTTACGGGCCGGTTCAAATCCTCAAATATATTCTGGGAAATATAGTAATTATAGCAAGGGCGTACATCCCCCGTTCCTAAATTCAGGTAAAAAGACCAATCACCGGCATAACAAAACTCTTTCCTCTTTTCCCCGAAGACAGAAAGTTTAAAATCAAACATCGGGGATTGGAAAGTATTCCATATAGAATGATATTCCTTTCGGGAATAGTTTGTTAAAATGGGGAACCCAGTCTTCGATTCATCCCGTGCTACTGTCACATGACACAAAGCCCCCACTTCTTGCAAACAAACTTCTTTCATCTCATCAATATATGGGATAAGCTCATCAGAAGGTGTAACCTCTAAAGAAAAAGAACAACCGGCATTTTTTACCTTACGGATATTATCAAAAAATTTATCCATCAGTTTTCTTTTTTTCAATTCCAGATAATGAAAAGAAAACTTGAAACACAAATGAGACAACAACTCTTTGGGGAATGTCACGATTTCATCAAATCGTTTTGACACGGTTCCATTCGTTATAACCATGATATAGTGTCCCTCTTCTAAAAGTACCCGGATAATAGCAGGTAATTCCGGAGGAAGCAATGTTTCCCCACCTCCGCACATATTAATATGACAAATCCCGCCCATACGCTCCCGGGATAAAGCCTTGCCGATATGTTCGGCTGTATATTTTAAAACCGGTAATTTTTCAGAAAATTTTCCCGTCTGTGTAATGTAACAATAATGACAACGTAATGTACACGTATTAACGGGAACTGAACAATTAATAAACCGTTTGATTTTCTCCATAACTCCTTTATTCTAAAAAAACGAACTCATAATCGTGCTCTCTCAACCATTTTATACTTTTTTCCAAATTATATTTTCCAAACCAATTAGGAGGAAGACATCGATGGTGTATCAAATACCCTGCACTCTGTCGCAAAGTCAACGGCCTATAAGCCCATTCATGGGTAAAAAGAACTAAAGTATCTCTATTTCGCAAATGTGACAGAGCATAGTCTATTCGCCATGTGTTTTCATAGCGGATGTCAGTTTTAAAATATTTTATATTCTTTTTGAAGTAAAATTTTTGTTTTAAAATATTATTCTCTTTTTCATTCAAATCATAACTATCCCGTTCATCATCAGCACATAATAATCCACTTACCCCCCCCAATTGTTAAAAAATGTATATTTTTGCTATTACCATAAAAATAATGTAACCGCAAAACGGACGTAAGTGAACTGCTATCAGCAAAATGACATATAGCACGTCGGGTATTCTGGAAAGAAGACTGGAAATCTTCTATGTCTATATTCGGGTCAAACTCCGGCTGTATCGCATGAAAACCGAATTTTAACCATGAGGCATTGGCCTTAAATTCCTCCCGGAATTTAATAGTCATGTCTGCAAGATTAAAATCACTGTCTTTTTCAAAAACATAAAGACTGAATTTTGCTCCATATTTTTGGTGCAATTGTTTCAATTCCCGCAGAAAATCATTTTCAAAAATACTCTCGTAATTCTCAGCCTCATTATTCAACTCCTTTAATACTGTAAATACGTCATCAAAACTAATATGAACAACCTTGTGGCAGGAAGTTGAAATTGGTGGCAAAGAACGGTAGTCCAATAAGGAAGACACTGTTATGGCACACCCCAATACGATTAATCCGGTATAAATAACGCTACGCCATTTTTTTACCCTCATTTTTCAAACGGCGTTTTAAAAATTTCAACAAATAGTCTCTTTCCTCATGAGTCAATCCCAAAAAGTAAACAAAAAAAGAAACAGCTACTAAACTGACACCTATTACTATTATCCATTTTCCCCAGCTTTCATTCAAATAGCAATGAAAAAAATAAGGAATAATGCAGCTAATAAATGCAATTCCTGCCGATTTGAAAAAAACATTGAAGGAGAAACGAAAAAGCGAAAAACGATAAAAGTGGCGTAAAATCAACAAGCGTTGAAAAAGAGTTATCACAGAAACACATATTGAGATAACCCAAACGACTGCTGGTGCATATCCCCAGGAAAGAAACAGATAAGCCAATGGCAAATTCAACAAAATGCTACTTCCCACAATAAACTGATACCATTTATTTTTTCCCGTAGCCTGAATGGCTGTTCCCATTGTATAGGCAAAAGATTCCAACATGGAATTTACCATCACAAGGCGGGTAAATACAACCGCATATTCCGGCACGTTTTTAAGCCACCATTTCAGAATAATTTCTGTCTCTATCAGCAAGGGAACGGCGAAAAACAAAAATAAGTAAAAAGAAAAACGAGCCCCCCGGAATAAAAGTATAACAGTATAAGATAAATCTCCGGCGGCATATGATTTTACAATTTGAGGATTCAAGGCCGTCGAAAAATTTTGTACAAAACTATTGACTGCCGTGTTCACTTGATTGGCAATTCCATAAGCTGCATTCAGTAAGGGCCCGAAAAAAATATTCAGAATAATGTTTAGGCCTTGTGATTTTGTCAGCCAGGCAAGCGTTCCGAAAAGATTCCATCCGGCAAATCCCGTTAAAGTCTTATACAATTTTCTATCCCGTACAAAATGATAACGACAAGTCTTAATTTTCCATTTACAATAAATTCGGTAAGAAAACGCGATCAACGCATTTACTCCAAATACCAGCACAGCATATAATTTCAGTTTATCAAAGGTAACCCATATCAGAATAAAAGCCACCAATAACTTTAATGCTGATTCTATAATGCTGATATAAGCATAAACGTACATCCGTTCGTATGCAATAATGGTTGCATTATAAGGAACCTGGAGCACATTCACCATAAACGAAAAGATCGCGAACTGGTAAATCCAACGGGCGGCCTCCATCCGCTCTGCCGGGATATTCATCTGTGTATTCAGAAACCATACCCCCAATGTCTCCGCCAATAAAAAAACAAGCACTGCAACTCCGGCATGCAGTATCAAAGAGATGCTGAACACTTTTTGTAATTGTTCTGTATCTTTCCGCCCGATTTCAAAAGCTAAGAAGCGTTGTGTAGCTTGAGACATCGCCCCGTTCAAAAATGAAAACATCACTACAATACCTCCCACGACGTTGTAAATTCCGTAATCTTCCACTCCCAATACGTTCAACACGACCCGTGACGTATATAACGTTACCACCATAATCAACAGCATACGAACATAAAGCATAGCTGTGTTTTGGGCTATACGACGGGTGTTTTCAGAAGGCATAAAAACAGATACTAATATAAAATACTCTTGTTACAAGCGTTCTCTTTTTCAAACATACGCGGGAAAACAGATTTAATAAAATTACAGTCAACTTATTTAAGGTAATACGTACATCACCCCACCCAAACTCCGCTCTTTTTTATAGCTACTTCCGTTACTTCTCCGTTTCAACTCCGAATCAACTCCGTTCCGGAACGGAGTTGAAAGGGAAAAGATTCGTTCTGGCAACAGGTGTATCTATAAGAAATAGAATGGTTGTCTATGTTTTACAGCAAATTATAACAACAAGTAAGATGTTGCCTGCACATCCCTTCAGCTGCCCATGCAAGACAGAATAACTGTTCTTCACTTTTTGGGGGGAATATGCATCCACCTTGTTGCATTAATCCGGCAAATCGTTGAATAAATACCGGGGCTTCCTGAACGGCACAAACACCCAAGTTTATTTCATAGAACAAGGCAATGGTTTGATACGCTGAAATATCATTTTTATCAGTGAATAACACCTGTTTGCTGTAATACTCCCTCACTCGGCGGATTTCGCTGTCATAAGTTGTGTCCAAAAACATATCCGAATTGCGACAAAGGATGAAAAGACGTTGCATCGCTGCAAGATTCGATACACCGCTCCAATGATTACCATTTACCAATGAATCCACCCATGTTGTCAATTTTTTCCGGAAATAAAACATCATTTCCTCTTCTTCCCGTTCCTCTTCATCGAGGTTGCAACACAATTCGGCAATCAGACGGCACATCTCAAATTCCATTTTCGGTCTTTCGGCCAACCGACCAACGGACACCTCTTGAAGGTAATCCATGACTGTCTCATACGCCAGTGTATCGCATCGCTGCTGCTTTTCCCTATCCACCGTACATAAGGTCGGGTTGAGCAGCAATTGATACAAGGTATAAATCAAGGGGATGCGTTTCTCCAAAGAGGATTGAAGATCATTCAACCGCTCGTTGCATAGCGCATACAGTCCCTCTATGCGTTGGCAATAAAACCCCCTGTTACCGAATTCCTTTTCCAAATCACCGACAACCACCATGTTGTGAAAGGCTATATAAATACGGGTCAGGGAAGCAAGTTCCATATCCGACAAACCAGTGGTAAGCGGCCAATCCTGTATCTGCTTTAATATGTAACTTAATTTATCTGTTTTCAAATTCTCTTTCATCGGAAGCGGATATTTTTCCGTCCATTCCCTCAATGCCCTAACCATTTGTCGTAATCTTCCAATTGTTTTATCAACCGGAGTTTACTTTTCTTCGGGGCAGGGTCATTACGCCAAAGGTCAATAATGGCATGCGACTGAGCATGCCAGATGCTGTTATTTGTACAGCCGTACAAGACAACAAGTAAAAGCGCACGCGACTGTTCTGCCTGAACAAGAGGAAGCAGAGCCCGAATTGTTCCGATAAGCTTTTCACATTCCTCCTTAGCCCCCGATACGGTATAAACCTGGAGTAAAAGTGCATAAAGTTTACAACGCATCACATCCGAATCCATTTGCAGGTTACCGTATTGTTGCAAAACTTCGGAAGCCAGTTTTTTGTCTTCCTCGGTTATGCCATTACCACTATAATACCGTCCAAGAGCCTCATGCAATCCTATCTGAATACGTTCGTTATCCAATCGGGTATAAATGTGTTTGCCTTTATCATTTAAAGCAATGACTTCATATTGACCGGGACGGACATGTAACAACGGTATCCACATCCAGTTTTCCAAACATACCATAATATCTTTCTGCCCGGCCCCCGGCTGAATAACAATAGTTGCTTCCGCTCCTTTAAATTGTCCTTCTGTAATGCGCACCCGATCACCTTTCATCAACCGCCCCGGCTCCGGAAAATAAACAGGAAGGACGTCGGAATATGAACGGGCAATCCATTGCAGATTTTCCATGGCTGAATCAGATAAATAAGGATAGTAATCGCCCCCCTTTTTCCGCACCCGGGGTAGAAAATTATACCAAGGTAACACCTGTTTCATGCGGTACAGTTCATTTTCTGATGAACGGATAAAAACATAGTTGTAAAGCAACGGATGTTCGGTATTTACCAACATCTTTCCTTTCTGTTTTACTTCCACATAAGAAGGGGCGAAAAACTCAAATGCAGGTTCGTTACAACGCAAACGGCGGTCAAGCTCTTTCTGTAATCCTTTTGCCCGGCCCCTATGACAAGAAGGAAGTACCATCACGTACCATCTTACCGCACGACTGTTTTGCAAAGCCGCCAATAACTCAACGTCCGGAGTTTTTTCCTTATTCATAGACATTCCACGGCCATATCAGTGAATTTATCAAAACACTGAAAAACAAAACATTACACCCAAATTAAAAGGAATTACTGAAAATTCCGTCTTTTTTTCCTTCCTCATAGCGAATGGATACGCCTTCTCTCTCCAAAGTCCGGTTTACTCCCCTTAAGTGTTCGCACACTCTCTTGATAAGAGATAGGTAAATAATCACTATATAGTCTAATCTACTTATATACAAAATTCTGAATCAGATGTGACTTGTTGTTTTGCTAAACATTGAAGTGAATAATTGCTTCCAAAAGAAAATATAATCTGATTTTTGAAATGGCATGTTTCGATATTTCGAGATTTTATCTACTTTTGTGTTATCCTGTTTGTCTCTTATCAAGAGAACTTGTTTTTTGCTAAACGTTCCCTTTTCTTCACAAATCTTTTAAAATAAGCGTATTTGCATTATCGATGACCGAACATTCCAAGGAGGCGAGATAAATTTGAGTGGTCAGTTCCGAATCGTGTCCCATCGCTTCACTGATCACAGCAAGAGGAATATTTTTGTTTCTGGCTATGCTTGCCCAAGAATGGCGTGCTACATAAGTGGTCAAAGGTATCGACAAACCAATCCGGGCTGCCACCCTTTTCAGATTCAAATTGACTGCATACAAGCTGTTTTTATACTGTTTCCGGACTTTTTTAGCATCCATTACTGTAATAATCGGCAATAAATAGGGCCAATCAGGCATTACACGCACCTTGTATTTGTCCACAATTGCCTGCATGCATTCTTCCCATTTGACAGAAAGCTGCTGCCCCGTTTTCCGCCTGCGATAGACAAGTACGCCGTTTTTAAGGTCGGATTTTCGGAGATAAGCCATGTCAACGAAGGACATGCCCCGGGTATAAAAACTGAACAGAAACATATCCCGGGCAAAATCCAAAGCAGGATAAAACGTTAAATCCAATTCCTTTATTTTCCGAATTTCTTTCAGCGCCAAAGCCCGTTTAACAGTTTTGTCAATACCAGTATAGACATGCCGGAAGGGGTTGCGCTGTTCTACTATTCCCTTCTCTACTGCCCGATTATAGACAGCACGCAGAATACGCATATAAAAAGAAATCGTATTCATAACTATCCCGCTTGCTTTCAGATAAGCCTCGTACTCCTGCATTAAATCGGAGGTCATTTCTTCCATCAGCACGTCCTTTCTGTTCTGAAAGCGCCAAAAACTGCTAAGCGTGGCGGTATAAGTCTCCGCTGTCCGATCCCGATTAAGACGTTTCAGTTGTACAATAACCTCCTTCATAAAGCTGAAAAAAGAATCATCCGTAACGGTGTCCTGAAACTTTCGGATAATATCATCTGCGGTATAACTGTTCCTAGAGGTGTTGACCAAAGAAACGGATATTTTCTCCAACCGCCGGATATCCCTGTTTATACGCCCCCGAAGCAAAAGCAGGTAGCCATACCGTTCATTATTACAACCACAGAGAATAACTGTGGCCCGGTTTTCATTCCATTCCTCCGCATAAATGCGGTAGTTTGTTTTTAATTGCCGGACAACCCGGCCCCGTATGATTTGATAATAGATTGTACCCTCTTTACCTCTCACAGAAGAAGGCCGGAATTTTGCTTTAATTGATGTCATTGGAATAGTCATAATTTATCTCTGTTTAAAAAACCTTAAAATATAAATTCACCCCTTATCTAGAATATTTCCGCAAAATTCAGGCAAACCGTGTTTTGTGTTCGGACGGCAAATACGTATCTTTACTCCGATTTAATCTTCTCTCCGGAAGAAAAATAGAGGGCTGTAATGGATTACAAACACGACATTATATCTATTCCTAAAAGTATTCTGCTCGCAGGGATAATCCTATATGCATGCCTTGGCGCTTTTGCCGGGAAACCCAATCACGTCCCTTTTCCCATAAATACTCCAGACAGCACGGTTATTTCATCCGATGTTGATTCTATAGCGTTTTCACGCCGTTTTATACATCGAATCGGAGTAGAAATGCGACCTTCCTATATTTTTCCCACTCACCCTTTTCTACAGGCAGAAAATGAAGACCTCTCCCCCATTCGGTATTCACACTCCAGCCACATAAAATATTCTTTTCAATTCCAACCAGGCTGCAATGCAGAACGGATTTACGGCGGCTCTTACCAAGGCATCGGATTGGCTCATTTCTATTTCAGAAGACAAAAAGAATTGGGTTCCCCCATTGCATTATATCTGTTTCAAGGTGCACGGATTACCCCATTAACATCGTGGTTATCGCTCAATTATGAATGGAATTTCGGACTGTCTTTCGGCTGGAAGCCTTACAATTTCGAGACCAACAGTTATAACCGGGTTATCGGTTCGAAACTGAATGCCTATATCAATACCAATTTTTATTTGAATTGGATACTGTCACCCCGATTGAACCTGAATACAGGAATTGCCCTCACCCATTTTTCCAACGGCAACACCAATTATCCTAACGCGGGTTTAAACACCATCGGAATACAACTCGGACTGACGTATAATTTCAATAAAAAACAGGATTTTCTTTCCCGTCCTGCTTTTATTCCTGCGTTTCCGCGCCACATCAGTTATGACCTCGTTCTATTCGGTTCCTGGCGAAAGAAGGGAATCTCCTGGGGAGAGACACAAGTCGCTTCACCGGACACCTATATGGTCATGGGATTTAATTTTGCCTCCATGTACAACTTCGGATACAAGTTTCGTATGGGAATATCCCTCGACGGCGTATACGACGGGAGCGCCAATGTCTATACCGAAGATTATATTTATGGTACCACCCAGGAATTTTTCACACCTTCTCTTCACAAACAACTTGCATTGGGGATTTCTGGACGGTGCGAATATGTCATGCCTTACTTTACCGTGGGTGTGGGTATGGGAGTCAACCTCCTCCACGGAGGAGGCGATTTGAAAGCCTTTTACCAGATTTTAGCTCTTAAAATCGAAATCACACGCAATACGTTTATCCACATCGGCTACAATCTCAAAAACTTTGAAACGCCTAATTTCCTCATGTTGGGTATCGGCATCCGCTTTCACAATAAGTACCCCTCCTGCTACCGCCGTTAAATAAAAGATAATCCGCCAACAAGTTGTTAAACGAGTGTTCGTTTCTTATCTTTGCATAGAACAGCATTTCAGCATAGTCCTGGTTCACAGGAGATTGTCTGTAATTAGCATCATCTTTATAAAAAATACATAGTCTATGAACAATTTTATCTTTCAGAACCCAACCCGTCTCATCTTTGGAAAAGGGATGATTGCCGAACTTGCAAAAGCCATTCCTGCCAACAAAAGAATCATGGTTACTTTCGGTGGCGGAAGTGTGAAGAAAAACGGCGTATATGAACAGATACAAAAAGCCCTTCAAGGCCGGGAATATATTGAATTCTGGGGCATAGAACCCAATCCTGCCATTGAAACTTTACGCAAAGCCATCACTTTAGGAAAAGAGCACAACACTGATTTCTTGTTAGCTGTAGGCGGAGGCTCAGTATTGGACGGGACCAAACTTATCTCTGCCGGATTAAAATATGACGGAGATGCCTGGGATTTGGTGAAAAAAGGAGCTTATCACGATACAGTACCCTTGGGTAGTGTACTGACCCTCCCCGCTACGGGTTCGGAGATGAACAGCGGCGCTGTAATCTCCCGCCACGAAACCCAGGAAAAATATCCTTTTTACAGTAATTATCCCGTATTCTCCATCCTGGATCCGGAAACGACTTTCAGTCTTCCTCCCCACCAAATTGCCTGCGGACTTGCAGACACATTCGTACATGTCATGGAACAATACCTGACTACACCCGGCCAATCCCGCCTCATGGACCGTTGGGCAGAAGGGATACTGAAAACTCTGATTGAAATTGCGCCCCAAATCCGGGAGAACCAGCACAATTACGATATCATGGCAGATTTCATGTTATCGGCAACCATGGGCCTGAACGGCTTTATAGCAATGGGTGTAACCCAAGATTGGTGTACACACATGATTGGACACGAACTGACCGCCCTCCACGGATTAACCCACGGCGCCACACTGGCAATTGTTTTTAATGGTACATTACGTACTCTCCGCACGCAGAAAAAAGATAAAATTCTCCAATACGGAGAACAGGTATGGGGCATCACAGAAGGCGATGCAAGTGTCCGCATAGAGAAAACCATAGAGAAAACAGAAGCTTTCTTCCAAAGTTTAGGATTATCAACCCGGCTCAGTGAAGAAAATATCCCCGAATCAACTATTCTTGAGATTGAACGCCGCTTCAACGAACGCCATGCCGCTTTTGGTGAAGCCGAAAATGTAGACGGAGCTATAGCACGGAAAATTCTGGAGAACTGCAAGTAATCCAGAAGTGACTCGACTATAAAAAAATAAGGTATTCAGTATGAATACCTTATTTTTTATTTCTTCAGTCTTCTGCTTAATCCACAGAAATCTCATCCACAAACAAAAAGGCCGGATGCTCTTTTCCTCCATGCCATGCCGGGATTTTGTCCTCAGACAATGCCGTCACCTTAACAAAACGGGCTTTCACCGGGTCAAATGTCTGCGTATGGGTATATACTCCATTCCGGTCGGTAGCCTTCATAGCCGGATAGTCTTCGGAAGCCACTTTTTTATAAGTCGTCCCATCTTCCGATACTTCTACCATCATGCCTCTGGCATCAAATACCCAATCGCCTTTTTCCACACAGGTATTCATGGAAACCGTCGTAATTTCTGTCGGCACTCCCAAATCAATCACAGCCTCCATATCGTTTTTATAAAAAGCAATCCAGCGACCGGTTTTGTAATTGCCGTTCCCCTTCAATCCATCCACCAATACACCTGCTCCGTTAAACTGGTAGGCCTTGTTAATCGGTTGAAGCATTGTAACCGGCTTCGTGGTAGATTTAGTAAATTCTATCTTTTCGGAAATCACCCGGCTGTTGCCGGAAGACCGTACAGCAACCGCTTTGAAGTCCGCATTCTGTTTCAAGTCTAATGGCTCCGTATATTTTGAAGAAGCCGTTGTCGGTTCACTGCCATCCAGAGTATAATATATATCAGCGTCACCTACTGTAGACAAATCAACCTTTATCACTCCGGCCTCAAAATCGGGACGAATGTCCGCTTTCACATCATACAGGTGTTTGGCAAAGTTATAGCCTTTCATCTGATAGATATTCAGCATCGCAGGAATACGGGCTATAAAATCATCATAGTTTTTCTTTTCCGGCATTGTCCACTGTACTTCAGCCAATGCGCTCATCCGAGGTAGTTCCATGTATTCTACCTGGCTGTATTCCGGTACATATTCCGTCCACAAATTAGCTTGTACTCCAATAATGTATTTCTGTTCTTCCGGAGTCAGCGAGGGAGCAAGCGGCTCAAAGCTATAAACTTTTTCCAACGGCACATATCCGCCAATTGCCATCGGTTCATTTTCCACATCCTTAGACTGATAGTAATCAAAATACATATATGTATTGGGAGTCATGATTACATCATGTTTCAATTTAGCGGCCTCTATACCACCGGCAGTACCTCTCCAGGACATGACAGTGGCATTCGGAGCCAATCCTCCTTCCAGGATTTCATCCCATCCGATAATTTGCCTTCCGTGGTTGTTCAGAAAGTTCTCCGCATGAGAGATAATAAAACTCTGCAATTTCTCTTCTGCAGTATGTTTGGCATCTTTTCTCAATTTCAAGGCCTTGATGCGAGCCTGACATTTCGGACATTTTTTCCAACGCACTTTCGGACATTCATCTCCTCCGACATGAATATATTCGGACGGAAAAATTTCTATAATTTCGGCCAGTACCCCATCAATAAAATCAAGCGTTTTGTCGTTGCCGGCACAAAGTACATCCTCGGATACCCCCCAAATCGTCCACACATCATAGGGTCCGCCCGTACATCCCAATTCCGGGTAAGCCGTCAAAGCAGCCTGCATGTGTCCTGGCAAATCAATTTCCGGAATAACCGTAATATGACGGTCTTTTGCATAAGCTACAATTTCCTTGGCTTCTTCCTGCGTATAGAATCCACCATAAGGTTTTCCGTCATATTTCCCGCTATTATGCCCAATAACTGTCTCTTTGCGCTGAGCACCTTTAATGGTCAATTCAGGATATTTTTTGATTTCTATTCTCCACCCCTGATCATCCGATATGTGCCAATGGAAACGGTTGATGTTATGCAACGCCAGCATATCAACAAATTTTTTGATAGAATCCACCGGAAAGAAATGGCGGGAAACATCCAGATGCGCTCCACGGTAAGCAAAACGAGGGAAGTCATTGATTTCAACAGCAGGCAATACCACTGCTGCTCCTTTCACCAACGGAAGTGACTTCCGCAAAGTCTGAATACCGTAAAATACACCGGCTTCGGTCGACGCATCTATGACTACGCCTTCTCCATTCACCTTCAACTGATAAGCTTCGGGATTAGAGGCCTGCAATGCCAGTTGCAGTGCTATTTTATCTTTTCCTGCCGTACCTACTTCTACTGCCAATCGTTTACCTGTAGCCTCCTGAATGTAATCAGCCAGAAACTCTGCGTTTTTCTGCATCGCATCATTGCCTTCCGGATAAACAATTTTCACATTTTCATTCAAAACAAAGGATTTATCCTGCTTTTCTATAATTTCCTGGGGCAACGGAACAACCCGGTAGTTTGCAGACTTTTGCTCTACAGTACAAGCAAACATTACCCCTATAACAACCAACCAACCGGCCAGCTTAAACATTTTTTTCATACATCAGTTATTTATTGGTTTTTATTTTATTATTTCACATCCTAACACAATAGCGCCGAAATTCAAACGTTTTCTATTCAAAACGCAATATTAAAGATAATCAGTTAAAATTACAAAAACACATCTCTTATAATACACAGAATGCATAAAATAGAATGTATTTCCCCTGAAATAAAAAAAGAGACCTGATACAGGTCTCTTCCGTTTCGTCATTCTCTCGTTAGCTTATGCCTGTCCCGGAGTCTCCAAGTTCAGCGGGAAAGCCGCTGTAGGCTGATTGTCTTCCGGAAGATTTATCTTACCATTGATCTGTTCGTATTTGCGGATATTATCCTGCAAGGCAAACATCAATCGTTTGGCATGTTCCGGAGTCAGAATAATCCGGCTCTTGACTTCCGCTTTTGGTATTCCCGGCATAATACGTACGAAATCGACAATAAATTCAGATGTGGAATGCGAAATTATAGCCAGATTAGCATACGTTCCCTGGGCCACATCATGATTCAATTCTATATCCAATTGTTGTTTTTTCTCTTCCATAATCCTTGGTGTTATATCTCAATTTTCAAAATTAAGTATTTCCCAGCAGATACCGCCTCTTTACCGAGAAAAAAGAAATACCAGCTGTATCCATAAAAAAACGCCTCAAATGAGGCGTTTTTTATTATTTAGACATTCTTTCCATCTCTTCTTTCGAGCCCACCACCAAACTGTTGAACTCTTTCATACCGGTACCTACCGGAATCAAGTGACCGCAGATTACGTTTTCTTTCAACCCCTCTAACGGATCAACCTTTCCGTAGATAGCAGCTTCATTCAAGACCTTCGTTGTTTCCTGGAAAGACGCAGCAGAGATAAAACTGGAAGTCTGCAAAGCAGCACGGGTAATTCCCTGAAGCACCTGAGAGGAAGTAGCAGGCACAGCATCGCGAGCTTGTACAACCTTCATATCCCGGCGTTTCAACTGGGAATTAATATCCCGGAGCGTACGGGCGGAAATAATCTGTCCCGGTTTCACTCTGTCGGAATCTCCGGCTTCGGTTACCACCTTCTTGTCAAACATCTCGTCATTTTCTTCCATGAATTCCAATTTATCTACAATTTGGTTTTCAAGGAACTTCGTATCTCCTGCATCCTGAATCAACACCTTACGCATCATCTGGTGAACAATGATTTCAAAATGTTTGTCATTGATTTTCACACCCTGCATACGGTATACATCCTGCACTTCGTTCACTATATATTCCTGTACAGCAATCGGTCCCTGGATATTCAGAATATCAGTCGGTGTAATAGCTCCGTCAGAAAGAGGCGTTCCGGCACGTACATAATCATTTTCCTGAACCAGAATCTGCTTGGACAAAGAAACCAAATATTTCTTCACTTCTCCAGATTTGGAGGTAATGACAATTTCACGGTTACCACGTTTGATTTTACCATAGGTTACCTCTCCGTCAATTTCTGAAACGACTGCCGGATTAGAAGGATTACGGGCTTCAAATAATTCCGTTACACGAGGAAGACCTCCCGTGATATCCCCTGCCTTACCAACTGCTCTCGGAATTTTCACAATCGTGCTACCGGCAACAACGCTGTCTCCTTCCTTCACTACAATGTGGGCTCCTACCGGAAGGTTATAGCTCTTGATGGTATTGCCTTTATTATCCTGAATCAAAATTGCCGGAGCTTTCGTCTTATCACGGAATTCCGTAATTACTTTTTCACGGAAACCGGTTGTTTCATCCGACTCTTCCTTATAAGTTTCACCCTCTACCAAATTTTCAGTAGCAACCTCACCAGTGAATTCGGTAATAATCAATGCATTGAACGGATCCCATTCGCAAATCAAATCCCCCTTCTTCACTTCCATTCCGTTCTTGACAAAAACCTTGGCACCATAAGGAATATTATTGCTGATCAGTGCAATATTAGTATTTTTGTCAATGATGCGCAATTCTGTCAAACGCCCTACTACGACATCACATTTCTGACCGTTTTCCTGAGCATACTCAACAGAACGCATCTCTTCAAACTCTACGATACCATCGTATTTTGCTCTCAGTGAGTTTTCAGTCGAAATGTTACCGGCAGTACCTCCCACGTGGAACGTTCTCAAGGTCAACTGAGTACCAGGCTCACCAATAGACTGTGCTGCAATGGTTCCAACAGCTTCACCCATCTCAACCAAACGTCCGGTTGCCAGGTTACGTCCGTAACATTTAGCACATACACCTTTCTTCGACTCACAAGTCAGTACGGAACGCACTTCCACTCGTTCAATCGGAGAATCTTCAATGGCCTGAGCTATCGTCTCCGTAATTTCCTCTCCCGATTTCACTAACAATTCACCGGAATGCGGATGATATACATCGTGAACGGATACACGTCCCAATATTCTTTCATACAAAGAAGAAACGACTTCTTCGTTATTTTTAATCGCAGCAATACTAACACCTCTCAACGTGCCGCAATCTTCTTCGGTAATAGTGATGTCATTGGCAACATCAACCAGACGACGGGTCAAGTAACCGGCATCTGCCGTTTTCAGAGCCGTATCCGCCAAACCTTTACGGGCACCATGGGTCGAGATAAAATACTCCAATACCGACAAACCTTCTTTAAAGTTAGCCAGAATCGGGTTTTCAATAATCTGTCCTCCGGTAGCACCTGATTTCTGAGGTTTTGCCATCAAACCACGCATACCACCCAACTGACGGATCTGCTCACGGGAACCACGGGCTCCGGAGTCAAGCATCATGTAAATGGAGTTGAAGCCCTGTTTGTCAGAAGCCAACTGTTTCATCAAGGTTGAAGTCAGGTTTGCATTTACATGAGTCCAAATGTCGATAATCTGATTGTAACGTTCATTGTTAGTAATGAAACCCATATTATAGTTGGCAAGTACCTCTTCCACCTGCTTGTAACCTTCTGCCAACAAGGACTCTTTCTCCGCTGGTACGATTACATCTTCCAAATTGAAAGACAGACCGCCCTCAAAAGCTTTCCGGTATCCCAAATCCTTGATATCATCCAGGAACTTGGCCGTTACATCCACACCGCATCTCTTAAACACATCACCAATAATATCCCTCAATGCCTTTTTCGTAATCAAGGTGTTGATATAAGGATAATTTTTCGGTGTAAACTGGTTCAATATTACCCGTCCCACAGTAGTCTCAATCATATGGTTGAACGGTTTTCCCTCTTCATCCACATCATCGATTTTCACTTTAATCTGAGCATGTAAATCCACTGCTCTTTCATTCAGAGCAATAATCACCTCCTGCGGAGAATAGAAAGACACTCCTTCTCCTTTGGCACCTTTACGCGGCTTGGTAATGTAATACAATCCCAATACCATATCCTGAGAAGGCACGGTAATAGGAGCCCCGTTGGCAGGATTCAGAATATTGTGGGCACACAACATCAGAATCTGAGCTTCCAATACAGCCTCATTTCCCAACGGCAAGTGAACAGCCATCTGGTCACCATCGAAGTCAGCGTTAAATCCGGTACAAGCCAAAGGATGCAGACGGATAGCCTTTCCTTCTATCAATTTAGGCTGGAAAGCCTGGATACCCAAACGGTGCAAAGTCGGAGCACGGTTTAACAATACCGGATGTCCTTTCAATACATTTTCCAGAATATCCCATACTACCGGATCACGACGATCCACAATTTTCTTGGCACTTTTCACTGTTTTTACAATACCCCGTTCAATCAGCTTACGGATAATAAACGGCATATACAGTTCTGCTGCCATATCTTTCGGAAGACCGCACTCATGCATCTTCAAATCCGGACCAACGACAATAACCGAACGGGCAGAATAGTCGACACGTTTACCCAACAGGTTCTGACGGAAACGCCCTTGTTTTCCTTTCAAACTGTCAGAAAGGGATTTCAGCGGACGGTTATTCTCAATCTTCACCGCATTGGATTTGCGTGAATTATCAAATAAAGAATCAACTGCTTCCTGCAACATACGTTTTTCATTTCGTAAAATCACATCGGGAGCCTTGATTTCTATCAATCTTTTCAAACGGTTATTACGGATAATAACCCTTCTATACAAATCGTTCAGATCGGATGTAGCAAAACGACCGCCATCTAAAGGAACCAAAGGACGCAGTTCGGGCGGAATAACAGCCAACACTTTCACAATCATCCACTCCGGTTTATTGATCTCTTTGCTTTCGCGGAAGGCTTCCACCACCTGCAAACGCTTCAATGCTTCATTTTTACGCTGCTGGGAAGTTTCGGTATTTGCTTTATGCCGCAGTTCATAGGACAAATCATCCAGTTTTAGTCTCTCCAAAAGCATGCTGATAGCTTCAGCACCCATTTTAGCAATAAACTTGTTCGGATCATCGTCATCCAAATGTTGGTTTTCTGCCGGCAAAGCATCCACCAAATCTATATACTCTTCCTCTGTCAAGAAGTCCAATTGGTTAATGCCTTTTTCCGCTAAAATACCCGGCTGAACAACTACATATCTTTCATAATAAATAACGGAATCCAGTTTTTTGGAAGGCAATCCCAATAAATATCCGATCTTATTAGGTAATGACTTAAAATACCAAATGTGAGCTACCGGCACCACCAACTGAATGTGGCCCATACGTTCACGTCTTACCTTTTTCTCTGTCACCTCCACACCACAACGGTCACAAACAATTCCTTTATAGCGAATTCGCTTGTATTTTCCGCAATGGCATTCATAATCCTTTACCGGACCAAAAATTCTTTCGCAGAACAATCCGTCACGTTCAGGCTTATAGGTACGATAATTAATCGTTTCCGGTTTTAACACCTGACCGCTGGAATGTTCCAGAATTTCTTCCGGAGATGCCAATCCGATGGCTATTTTGGTAAAGCTTTTCGGCTTATTTGTATTATTATCTTTTCTAAAGGCCATAATCTTAAAAGTTTTCCTTTTTACCTTATATTAGGTTTACACTCAATCCGAGTCCTCTCAACTCATGCAACAACACATTGAATGATTCGGGCAATCCCGGAGTAGGCATCGGTTCGCCTTTCACAATGTGCTCATAGGTTTTCGTCCTCCCGACAACATCGTCAGACTTCACTGTCAGAATTTCCTGCAAAATGTGAGCTGCACCGAATGCTTCCAGTGCCCAAACCTCCATTTCACCGAAACGCTGACCACCAAATTGAGCTTTACCACCAAGCGGCTGTTGGGTAATCAATGAGTACGGTCCGATAGAACGGGCGTGCATCTTGTCATCAACCATGTGACCCAATTTCAACATATAGATCACCCCGACCGTTGCTGGCTGGTCAAAACGTTCCCCTGTACCACCATCATACAAATAGGTCGTACCGTATCTCGGGACTCCAGCTTTATCTGTCAGTCCATTAATATCATCCAAACTTGCTCCGTCAAAAATCGGGGTAGCAAACTTCATACCCAATTTCTGACCAGCCCAACCCAATACAGTTTCAAACACCTGTCCCAAGTTCATACGGGAAGGTACACCCAACGGATTCAGACAAATGTCCACCGGAGTACCGTCAGCCAAGAAGGGCATATCTTCTACCCTTACGACACGCGATACAATACCCTTGTTACCGTGACGTCCTGCCATTTTATCCCCAATCTGCAATTTACGCTTCTTAGCCACGTAAACTTTCGCCATTTTGATAATTCCGGAAGGAAGTTCATCCCCAACTGTCGCATTGTATTTTTTCCGCTTCATCTGCCCTTCGATTTCCTTGTATTTGATCACAAAATTGTGAAGCAAATCGCGGATCATATCATTGCGCTGCTTATCTGTTGTCCATTTATTCGGGTTGATTTCCAGATAATTCAAATTCTGTAATGTCTTTAACGTGAATTTCACGCCTTTGGCAATCACATCCTCGTTCAGGTAGTTTTTCACTCCCTGTGAAGTCTTACCATTGGTCAACTCAAACAATTTATCTATCAACAACGTAGTCAGATCACTTACTTTCCGCTCAAACTGTTCGTCAATTTCAGCCAACAGGTTTTTTCCGGCAGCCTTTGATTTCCGGTCACCAATCGTCCGTTGGAACAGTTTTTTATCAATGATAACACCCTTCAAAGAAGGAGAAGCTTTCAAAGAAGCATCTTTCACGTCACCGGCTTTATCACCGAAAATAGCACGAAGTAATTTTTCTTCCGGACTAGGATCAGACTCTCCTTTCGGTGTAATCTTACCAATCAGAATATCTCCCGGTTCTACCCGAGCACCGATACGAATCATTCCATTTTCATCCAGATTTTTCGTAGCATCTTCACTCACATTCGGAATATCGGCAGTCAACTCTTCGACGCCCCGTTTGGTTTCCCGAACTTCAAGTGAATATTCATCGACATGCACCGAAGTAAACACATCATTCCGCACGATATTTTCCGAAATCACAATAGCATCCTCGTAGTTGTATCCCTTCCAAGGCATAAATGCCACTTTCAGATTGCGTCCCAAAGCCAGTTCTCCATCTTCCGAAGCATATCCTTCCGTCAGAATCTGTCCTTCTTCTACCCGCTGTCCTTTCTTCACGATGGGACGTAAGGTTATCGTCGTACTCTGATTTGTCCGTTTGTATTTCGGCAAAATATATTCTTTCGTATCACCGTCAAAACTTACAAAACGCTCTTCATCCGTCTGGTCGTATTTAATCACAATATGATGTCCGTCCACAGCTTCAACCACACCTGCACCTTCAGCAACGACCTGAGTACGGGAATCCTTAATCAGATTACCCTCCAAGCCGGTACCGACAATCGGCGACTGCGGTTTGATAATAGGAACAGCCTGGCGCATCATGTTCGACCCCATCAATGCACGGTTGGCATCGTCATGTTCCAAGAAGGGAATCAAAGAAGCCGCGATGGAAGCAATCTGGTTCGGAGCAACGTCAATTAAATCAACATTCTCCACCTCTTCCAAGGGGAAGTCTCCGTCTTTACGGGATTTTGCCCGCTTATTCACAAAGTGTCCCTGGTCATCCACCTTGGCATTAGCCTGTGCAATCACCAGTCCTTCTTCCTCTTCAGCCGACAGGTATTTTACTCCCTCAGCCGACAAATCCACCACTCCGTTATCTACATTCCGGTAAGGAGTTTCAATAAATCCGAGTTCATTGATTTTTGCATACACACACAATGAAGAAATCAAACCAATGTTCGGACCTTCTGGCGTTTCAATCGGACACAAACGTCCGTAGTGGGTATAGTGAACGTCACGTACCTCAAATCCGGCACGGTCTCTTGACAAACCTCCAGGTCCCAAGGCTGACATACGTCTCTTGTGGGTAATCTCTGCCAACGGGTTCGTCTGGTCCATAAACTGGGACAAAGCATTCGTTCCGAAGAAAGAATTGATCACAGAAGAAAGAATCTTCGAATTAATCAAATCTACCGGAGTAAATACCTCGTTATCGCGTACATTCATTCGCTCACGAATCGTACGAGCCATTCGAGCCAATCCTACACCGAACTGGTTATACAACTGTTCACCTACAGTACGTACACGGCGGTTGCTCAAGTGGTCAATGTCATCCACATCTGTTCGGGCATTCAATAGCTTAATCAGATATTTGATGATTTCGATCATATCCTCCTTCGTCAATACCCTGACAGATGGATCGGTCGTCAAACCCAACTTCTTGTTCAGCTTGTAACGTCCTACATCTCCCAAATCATAACGTTTGTCGGAGAAGAACAACTTATCGATTACGTCACGAGCAGTAGCTTCATCAGGCGGCTCCGAACTACGCAATTGCCTGTAAATATGCATCACTGCTTCTTTCTCTGAGTTACAGGGATCTTTTTGCAGTGTATTATATATGATGGCATAATCTGCCAGATTTTGCTTTTCTTTATGCAATAAAATAGTCTTTGCTCCCGCATTGACAATAGCATCTATATGTTCATTTTCCAGAACAGTCTCACGATCCACAATGATCTCGTTTCGTTCGATAGACACCACTTCTCCAGTATCTTCGTCTACGAAATCTTCTACCCACGTCTTCAAAACACGAGCAGCCAAACGTCTGCCAACGACTTTCTTCAAGCCCGCTTTGGATACGTTAATTTCATCAGCCAAGTCAAATATTTGGAGAATATCCTTATCCGTTTCAAAACCGATTGCACGCAACAAAGTCGTTACAGGTAACTTCTTCTTACGGTCGATATAGGCATACATCACATTATTGATGTCCGTGGCAAATTCAATCCACGATCCTTTGAACGGAATAATACGGGCTGAATACAACTTCGTACCATTAGCGTGCACGCTCTGGCCAAAAAACACACCGGGAGACCGGTGTAACTGGGATACAATTACACGTTCTGCCCCATTGATAACAAATGTACCTTTCGGAGTCATGTAAGGTACATTTCCTAAATACACGTCCTCAATGACTGTATCGAAATCTTCATGTTCGGGATCCGTACAATACAATTTCAATTTTGCCTTCAGAGGTGCACCGTAAGTCAACCCCTGTTCCAAACATTCATCAATGGTATAACGGGGAGGATCAATAAAATAATCCAAAAACTCCAGTACAAAGTTATTCCGGGTATCGGTAATGGGAAAATTTTCTTTAAAAACGGTGTAAAGGCCCTCGTTCTTTCTGTTTTCAGGCGTAGTACCTAATTGAAAAAAGTCCTTGAATGACTTTAATTGTATCTCAAGAAAATCAGGGTATTCCAACTGATTTTTAATGGATGCAAAGCTGATTCTTTTATTTGAATGATTTGAAGACATCTATTAATTTTTTGGAACCTAAACAATAATAACAACAAAATGGTTTAGAGTCAAAAATGACTCTAAACCGTTAAAACCCGAGGGTTCTATACTTATTTAAGTTCAACTTCAGCTCCTGCTTCTTCGAGTTGAGCTTTCAATTGTGCAGCTTCTTCTTTAGAAACTTTTTCTTTCAGAGGAGCCGGTGCTTTGTCAACTAATTCTTTAGCTTCTTTCAAGCCAAGACCCGTCAATTCTTTAACTAATTTTACAACACCTAATTTAGCAGCACCTGCTGATTTCAGGATAACGTCGAATTCACTCTGTTCAGCAGCGGCAGCAGCACCACCAGCTGCAGGAGCAGCAACAACAGCAGCGGCAGCTGCCGGTTCGATACCATATTCTTCTTTTAAGATGTCAGCTAATTCTTTTACGTCTTTTACAGTCAGGTTAACTAATTCCTCTGCAAGTTTTTTCAAATCTGCCATTTCGATAAAATATTTAAATTGTTTTTACTCTAAAAATAATAATTATGCTCTATCTTCCAATGTTTTAAGCACACCTCCGATAGTATTCTTCCCTGATTCCAAAGAAGAGATAAGTTTCTGCATCGGTGACTGCAGCAACAGGATAATATCTCCCAGCAATTCTTCCTTAGATTTAATGCTGACAAGAGCTTCCAGTTGATTTTCACCTACATAGACACTTTCTTCAACATAAGCAGCCTTAAATACAGGTTTGTCGTGGCTCTTTCTGAATTCTTTGATCAGTTTTGCCGGTGCATTTCCTGTTTCACTCAGCATAATAGCACTGGAACCAGCCAAGACGCTATACATTTCTTCATAGTTAGCTTCAAGACCATCCAAGGCTACTTTCAACAAGGTATTTTTTACCTGTATCAATTTAATGCCTGCATTGAAACATTCCTTACGCAACTCCTGCGTCGCTTCAGCATCCAACTCAGAGATATCGCTGATATAAAGATGCTTATACGCTTTAATCTGCTCGGTTAAATTGTCTATGATTACTTGTTTTTCTTCCCTTTTCATTCTACAAAGGTCCTTTTAAAGGTTAATAATTAATCAAGTAATGACTTAAGGTCTAATTTAATACCGGGACTCATTGTACTTGACAGGAACACGCTCTTCACATAGGTACCCTTTGCAGAAGACGGTTTCAGTTTGTTGATAACATTCATGAATTCACGAGCGTTATCTCTGATCTTGTCTGCTTCAAAGTTTACTTTACCGATGGAAGCATGTATGATACCAAACTTGTCAACTTTAAAATCAATTTTCCCTTGCTTAACCTCCGTTACGGCCTTGGCAATATCCATTGTCACTGTACCGCTCTTCGGGTTAGGCATCAATCCACGAGGACCTAAAATCCGTCCTAAAGCACCAATCTTCCCCATGATTGAAGGCATGGTAATGATAATATCAACATCCGTCCAACCGGATTTCAATTTTTCGATATACTCATCCAATCCTACATAATCTGCACCGGCAGCTTGGGCTTCTTCCACCTTGTCAGGTGTACAAAGTACCAAAACACGTACTTCTTTACCGGTACCGTGAGGTAAGGTTACAACACCACGCACCATTTGATTGGCTTTACGCGGGTCTACTCCCAGACGAACGTCCATGTCAACTGACGCATCAAACTTAGTAAAAGTAATCTCCTTTACAAGTTTAGCAGCTTCGTCGATGGTATATACTTTACCAGCGTCGATTTTTTCTAAAGCTAACTTCTTATTTTTTGTCAGTTTACTCATTACGTTTGAAGTATTTTACAAATTCATTAAAAAGGTTTCTCACCGTCAACAGTGATACCCATACTTCTGGCAGTTCCAGCTACCATACTCATTGCTTTTTCCACTTCAAAAGCGTTCAAATCGTTCATTTTCCCTTCTGCAATCTGTCTCACCTGATCCCAGGAAAGAGAAGCCACCTTCTTACGGTTAGGCTCGGCAGAACCGGATTTGATTTTTGCCACTTCCAAAAGCTGAATAGCAACAGGAGGTTGTTTGGTGATAAAATCAAAAGATTTATCTCCATAAACCTGAATAATTACCGGAATAATCTTTCCTGCCTGATCCTGAGTTCTTGCATTAAACTGTTTACAGAAGTCCATAATATTGACTCCCTTAGAACCTAATGCCGGACCTACAGGGGGAGAAGGATTAGCGGCACCAGCTTTGATCTGCAGCTTAATAATAGCTTCAACTTCTTTTGCCATGATTTTTTCTTCTCAATAATTTAATTATTCTTTTTCTACCTGCATGAAACTTAATTCGAGCGGCGTTTTACGTCCGAAAATCTTGACAATTACTTTCAATCTCTTCTTATCGCTGTTCACCTCCTCTATCACACCGGTAAAACCGTTAAACGGTCCGTCTGTAACTTTAACGGATTCGCCTACGAAATAAGGAACACTTATCTCTTCCGGTTGTTCTGCAAGCTCATCTACCTTCCCAAGAATCCGGTTAATCTCAGCCAATCGCATCGGTACCGGATCACCTCCTTTGGTCTCCCCCAGGAAGCCAATTACATTCGTGATGTCACGAAGTATATGGGGAACTTCACCAACTAAAGCAGCCTCTACCATGACGTACCCCGGAAAAAAATTTCGTTCTTTACTGATCTTTTTGCCGTTACGTACCTGGAAGATCTTCTCAGTAGGTATCAAAACCTGAGAAACATAATCCTGAAGCCCTAAACTGGCAATTTCACTTTCGATGTACTCCTTTACTTTCTTCTCTTTCCCACCAATCACACGAAGCACATACCATCTTTTTTTAATTTCTGCCATGTCAGTTATCGGGATTATTAATAAAACATACTATATACAAAGGTCATTACGTGTCTGAATACAAAATCCATCACAAAGATACCCAAAGCAATAATGACGGAAGCAATCATTACGATGGTAGCACTGCTCTGGAGTTCCGACCAAGACGGCCAGGACACTTTATTGACCAATTCGTTATATACATCTGCAAAATAACCTTTGATATTCATCTCCAATTGTAGATTGTAAATTTCAAATAAACATCCATTATGTCTGTTTTCTATTTGAAATTCTGTATTTATTAAAAGCACGGATGGAGAGACTCGAACTCCCGACACTCGGTTTTGGAGACCGATGCTCTACCGACTGAGCTACATCCGTAAAACAGGGTCAATCCGAAGATCAACCCTGAGTTTTATGAATAATATTATTCAAGAATTTCAGTAATCTGACCAGCACCTACTGTACGGCCTCCTTCACGGATAGCAAAACGCAAACCTAATGAGCAAGCTACCGGGGTCAACAATTCAACTGTAATTGTTACGTTATCTCCTGGCATTACCATTTCGGTTCCTTCCGGCAAAGTGATTTCACCCGTTACGTCCATCGTACGTAAATAGAACTGCGGTCTGTACTTATTGTGGAACGGAGTGTGGCGGCCACCTTCTTCTTTCTTCAGGATATAAACCTCAGCTTTAAATCTCTTATGCGGTTTAACTGAACCCGGTTTTGCCAATACCATACCACGTTTGATTTCGTCTTTGTCAATACCACGAAGCAACAAACCTACGTTATCTCCGGCTTCACCTTCATCCAACAATTTGCGGAACATTTCAACTCCGGTACAAACTGTTTTCTTACCATCAGCTCCCAAACCGATCATTTCCAATTCATCACCAACGTGTACAACACCCGTTTCGATACGGCCCGTAGCTACAGTTCCACGACCAGTAATTGAGAATACATCTTCAACCGGCATCAAGAACGGCTTTTCATTGTCACGCGGAGGAAGCGGAATCCATGAATCCACAGCTTCCATCAATTCCATCACTTTTTCTTCCCATTTAGCTTCGCCATTTAAGGCACCCAAAGCAGAACCCAAAATAATCGGAGTATTGTCACCGTCGTACTGATAGAAGCTCAACAATTCACGAAGCTCCATTTCAACCAGCTCCAACATTTCCTGGTCGTCTACCATATCCACTTTATTCAAGAACACAACGATTCTCGGAACGTTCACCTGACGAGCCAAAAGAATGTGCTCACGGGTCTGAGGCATCGGACCATCAGTAGCAGCACAAACCAAAATAGCACCATCCATCTGAGCAGCACCAGTAACCATGTTCTTTACATAGTCAGCGTGACCCGGACAGTCAACGTGAGCATAGTGACGATTAGCAGTAGAATATTCCACGTGAGAAGTATTGATCGTAATACCTCTTTCTTTTTCTTCCGGAGCGTTATCAATAGAATCAAAAGAACGCAATTCAGAAAGACCTTTTTTTGCCAATACAGTTGTAATAGCAGCAGTCAACGTGGTTTTACCGTGGTCTACGTGACCGATAGTACCAATATTTACGTGTGGTTTTGACCTGTCAAACTTTTCTTTAGCCATAACTCTAAAACAATTTTATTATTAAACAATTTATTACAAAAAATTTGCATCTCACTTTAATACATTGACTCACGCTGTATTACACACCATAAGTCACAAAGACCCCATTATCGGGCTTGCAAATATAGATAAATAATTTTGTGCTGCAAAATATTTATCTTAAAGTTTATGGTTTATAGTTTATTATCTCCCTCGTGCTTCCTCTCAAAACTATTTGCCATTTTTATTTCTCTCTCTCTTTTTCTTTGATTTTCACCAATTGGCGCTTAATCACATCATAGAGTTCATCAACAGCATCTTCGAATTTTTTTGCATTTTTCTTTGCAAAAACATCCTGTCCTTTAATACCGACATTCACTTCTACCACCTTATTTTCAAGATTTTCATCTTTTTCCAGCTTCAAAGTCACATCAATATCCAGAATTGCATCATTATATTTATCCAGTTTCAACAACTTTTTCTGGATAAAATCTTCCAACTGCGAACTTACAGAAAAACCAACCGGATTAATTCTTACTTCCATAGTCATTCCTCCTTTAATTTTAAGCCCTTGGATGGGCCTGGTTAAACACCTTGATCAAACTTTCAAAAGAGTTGTGAGTATATATTTGCGTTGCAGATAAATCTGCATGCCCCAACAACTCCCGGATTGCCTCAATACAGGCTCCATTATTAAGTAATTGTGTAGCAAATGTATGACGTAATACATGCGGACTCTTTTTAGACAAAGTCGTATACATTCCCAGATATTTCTCCACCAGACGATAAATAAATTTATCATAAACAGGTTGTCCCTTGTCGGTGACGAAAAAATACCCGTGTTCTCCGGAAACAACCTCTTTCCTCAACTCCATGTAATATCTCATGTCCTCCACCAGTTCGTCGGCCAAAGGCAACAAACGCTGCTTATTTCCCTTTCCCATCACAACAACACTTTTAGCAGAAAAATCAACATCCCGAATCCTCAAGCCAACCAGCTCCGAACGCCGCATCCCAGTATAATAGGCCATCAACAACACCAAACGATCCCTCAGCTCATGAAAACCACCCTGCAACTCCTCTGCATCCAACATGTTGTCCATCTGATAATCCGGCACAAACACCGGCAAACGACGTCCCATCTTTGGCATCACAACAATCTCCGTCGGATCATCTTTCACCATCCCCTCTTTCATCAAAAAACGAAAAAACGTACGCAACGTACTCAGCTTACGCCTTACCGTTGTCACCGTCTTCCCTTCTGACATATTAATCATCACCCACTCCCGGACAATCTTCGGAGTCACATCATCCAAACACCGGAGGTCATTAATCGTAGCACAATACGTCAAAAATTGTTCCAAATCTTTCTTATAAGCAAGCAAAGTAAGAGAAGAATATCTCTTTTCATCCTTCAAATAATTCAGAAATGGTTCAATACTCATAATTCACTTTATAAAAACCAATCCCCAAAGCCTTAAATCACTTCAGCCTATCAACTTCCGGGATCAAATTCAAGCCTTTTTCAGGTACCCAATTTAATTCTTTCAGTCGGAAAAAACAAATGCCGGATAAAAAAAATTAATCCTCTGCAATCTGCAAGCTCTGTTTATAGATAGCTTTCAATTTCTGCTGCCTGTTGATTATCGAAGGTTTTGTGAAAGCCTGACGATCTCTCAACTCTTTAATAATTCCGGTTTTTTCAAATTTTCTTTTAAATTTTTTTAAGGCTCTCTCAATATTTTCGCCTTCTTTTAAAGGTACAATAATCATAACTTTATTATTATAGTTTAATGTTTCAAAAATCCTCTCCTCCATTCTCTCTCTCTCTTATTCCCTGTAAAAAACGGAAAATTTCCGTATAATATGCTGCTTACAAGCATCTCCTTTTATTTTCAGACATCATTCTATCCCCGGAATAAGATCACCTCCTTTCAAAGCTTCTTGATTTATAGTATATTATAATTTTAAAAATAGTGGGGACAAAGATAGGACAAAAAGATCAAAGAAAGAAAACAATATTACCAAAACTTACTTCACCCGGCATTTTTTTCGTCCTTTCCTTCTCTTACACGGAGTTTTCATAGGCAAATCCTTATCGTCCAGTTTTTCCCAAGACTCCGCTTCTCCAGCCAGAACAAAATCCAGAAAACGGGAGGCCAAGTCCACTTTTAACACTTTTACCACCACCTGTTCTCCCAGACAAAAGCTCCGTCCGAAATTCCTTCCCACCAGCCGATAGGCTTTCTCCTGGAATTCATAATAATCATCCTTCATGTTCAAAATCGACACCAGGCCTTCACACCGAATTTCATCCAACTCCACATAAAAACCCCACCTCAAAATTTCCGTAATTTTTCCACTCCATACCGTTCCGGCATGCCCACTTAAATACTCCAACTGTTTATAACGAACCGAAGCCCGTTCCGCATTTTCAGCAATAACCTCCATCTCCGATACATGCCGACATATCTCCCAATACTTATCCCGCCGCACAGAACGCCCTCCATTCATATAATGTTCTAACAGACGATGCACCACCAAATCAGAATAACGGCGGATAGGTGATGTAAAGTGTGTATAATAATCAAATGCCAAGCCATAATGTCCTATATTATCAACAGAATAAGCTGCTTTCGCCAAGGTACGGATAAACAAACTTTCTACCATGCTCCGCATCGGTACCGGACTGACCTGCCGTATCTGCTTCGCCAAAGATATATGATGTTTCTCCTGCAACTTTCCCTTAATCCTCAATCCCATTCTACCAGCCAAATGCCGGAAAATATGCAAACGATCCACTGTAGGGACTCCATGTGTCCGATAAATAAAAACCGCTTTTCTCTCTTTCTCTTTTCCTATCGCCTCTGCAATTATCCTGTTGGCCAACAACATCCACTCTTCAATCATGCGGTTCGCCTCTTTCATCTCTTTCAAATACACCCGTATAGGCTTCCCTTCGGAATCCAAGTCAAATCGCACCTCGGGCTGATTAAAACACAAAGCTCCTTTTTCATCCCGGATTTTTCTCATTTTCCTGGACAAACGATACAAAACCCCTATCGCTTCCCGACACGGATGCGTCCTCCCCTCGATAATTTTCTGTGCCTCCTCATAAGAAAAACGATAGTCAGAACAAATTACAGTTCTTCCTATCCACTTCTCCACCAAACTCCCCTCCCGATCTATTTTCACCACTACAGAATAACACAAGCGATCCTGGTGAGGATTCAGGGAACAAATATCATTGGACAATCTTTCCGGCAACATCGGAATTGTACACCCGGCAAGATAAACGGAATGAGCCCGCAGATAAGCCTCTTTATCCAAAACCGTAGCAGGCCGTACATAATAACTGACATCCGCAATATGAACCCCAACCTCATAAAGTCCCTCCTTCTCCTCCTTAAAGGACAAAGCATCGTCAAAATCATGAGCATCCTTCGGGTCTACAGTAAACGTCAGCAAATCCCGGCAATCCCTTCTTTTTATATATTCATCCGCCGGTATTTCCGTCCGGATTTTTTTCGCTGCCCTTAAGACATTCAGGGGGAAATCGGCAGCCAAATCAAACTCCGCCATGATTGCTTTCATTTCCATCCGCCCATCCCCCGGACGTCCCAGTATTTTGAGCACTCTCCCCTCCGGATTCTTTCTTTTCTTCGGCCAACTCACAATTTCTGCCAACACCTTGTCCCCTGTCTGCGCCATACCAATCCCGGACGAAGGAATATATACATCATAAGGCACCTGATTGCCTGTCGGTATTAAAAAAGCAAAACCAGTCTGACAATAGATGATTCCGACAAACAAAGATTTTTTTTTATGAAGAATCTCCTCCACTTTCCCGCTCAACATCCCTGGAATACCATCTGCATACACCAGTACTTTTACGGTATCCCCATTCAAAGCATGCTTCAAACCTGTAAAAGGTACAAATATTTTTTCCTTAAATTCCCGGCTTCGTATATAAGCAGAACCACTTCTATTCAACTCCACCACCCCTGTCGTATATATTCCCTCTCTCTTATATTGAAACGTCCCCTGTCTCACCTCATTAATTTCTCCCAAATCCTTCAACACCATCAACGTTTTCCTCAATCTGCTCTTCCCCTCCTGACTCTTCACCCCCAGACTCTTTATAAAATCCCGGAAAGTATATCCCCGCGTTTTATGCCGCTCCAACATTTCCAGTACATACTCCCTCCACACGGATTCCGGAATACTGCACTCTTCCTTCTTCTTTATTTTCAACATAGACCAAGCCTTTTGCGGACTAAAAGTATATAAATAATCAAAAAAAGGAAAGTTATCCAAAATCTTTCCTGCTACATTTAAGGATTCAGCAAGTCTTTATGATAAAAATCAAACACATCATTAATCATAGTCACATAAGCCGCAGCCTTCTTGTTTACCGGATTTATTTTCAATACAGCATTAAATTTATTCAACGCATCCACACTTCTTCCCTCCTTATAATACAACTCTCCCAGCAACAATAATTTTTCTTCACTCTCCTGCAACTTCACCTCCTGCTCCAGCATCTCTATCGCTTCCTTTATCTGTCCTTCGGCGAATAGCAAACCAATTCTCTTTTCCATCTTTATTCCCATTTATTTCATTTTCCCAACTGAAATACTATTTGCTTTTCAGTAACATTTCCAGCTTTGTCGCATACCATAACCCGAACCTCATTCCGTCCTCTGACAAAAACGGGTTCATCCACCCGGCAGGTCAGCTGGTCATTTTTAGCATCATATTCAAACACCCCCCATTTACCATTCACCTCTCCCCGGTACGCCGCAATTCCAGTTAATTCATCCCGTATAATAAATTTCAGTTTTCTACCAGACATCCCCAAATACTTCACCTCTGGAGAAACTGTATCTGAAACCACCGTATAACACCCCAAAAAATAGGGCATAGCAATAATACCGTTTTCACACTGCTGTGTAGTCATGGCTACCAACGTCCTTTTATCTGTAATGCGACAAACAACCGCTCTCTCATCAAAACTTCCCTTTACTTCCAGACGAGCCGGCTTCAACAAAGGTTGTTCTCTTTGGGAAACAACAAAAACCGTATACAACTTACCATCTGCCAATGTCATGGTATCCACCTTCCCCACGTACGGCAATGAAGCAGACAACACGGAATCTCCCAACAACAAGTTATACCCCTCCTCACCTACCACATTGGGTTTCTTATAATCCAATACCTTTCTCTTCCGGAACGGAATGCTGTCCTTTGCAATCAAGGTAAAACAAAATTCCACTTCATTCCCGTTTTTATCAGCCACTTTGACACATCCTTGCTTTTCCTCTCCTTTGTTCATGTCAACCCATCCTTCATCAGTAATTTTCACCCCCGGAATCCGGTCCATATAATGCCCGAACGTCCGATAAACCGTTTCACGCTTCTGCCGATACAAATCAAAATCTTTTATTTCATTCACCCAGGGATTACTGTCAAACAAACAGGTATCCACAACCATCTCAAACCTCTTTTCACCATCCACACTCATTTCCATTCTGTAAATCCCAAGTTTATTCCAAGAGCCGTTCATTAGATCCGTTAAATAAAATCCCACACCATTCCGTCCTGCAGGCACCGTTATCTTTCCACAAGCATATTTCCGGTTGCCTAAATATTTTGGCACAATCCGCCTTTTCCTTTCCACACACCCATCCTCTGCCATATAATATATGTACAACGCCTGAATTTTCGGAGGCATATTGTCCTGAATTTCCAAAAACAAGAGCGGATTCAGAACAGCTTCCGTATGGGTATCCCTATACTCGAAGTGCAAATGAGGACCACCCGAAGAACCTGTATTACCTGTAAAAGCCAATGTATCTCCCGACTGAAAAACAATCCCATAAGCTCTCATATTCAGGTCCACCTCGAAACTCTCCCTTTCATACTGTTTTTCCCGGACAATCCGATTCACCTCCGGCGTATATCGCAGCAAATGAGCATACACGGTAGTCGTACCATCAGCATGCTCTACATACAAAGCCCTCCCATAACCCACAGACGAGACTTTAACCCGACTCACAATCCCCTCTTTCATACTTATCACCGGTATCCCAACCTTTCCGCCCGTTTTCAAATCTATCCCCGAATGAAAATGAGTTTCCCTCAACTCCCCAAAACTACCGCTTAACAACATGGGGAGAGGCAACGGACTGTCATATACCCGCTCCTGCGCCTGGACACGCCCTCCACCAAAAACACAACAAAGAATTATGAAAATTAAAAAGATAAAAAATTTAAACATATTCAATTGTTAAAATTATAACTCCAACCCAACTCCCTTCTTCTATCCCGTTTTCCATCCCTATAAAACACATTTGCCTTACAAATATATCAACACTCTTGATAATTTAAAGAAAAAAAATTATCTTTGTCGTGAAATGAAAAGCTTTTGAGCTTTAAAACAAAGTATTTTAATACTTTAATTGAAATTGTTGCTTCGGAAAGAGGCGGTAATTTGTTTCAGGTTAGTAAAAACATATGACTGGAAGACAGGACGCCGTTTTAAACGAGCTAAAATTTAAAGTTGAAAGATTAATAAAATTATATATAGCCTCACTTGAAACCAAGCGGATTCAGGAAAGCAGAATAAACGAACTGCTGACTGAAATCGAAAGTTTGAAAAGTGAGAACAAAATTTTAAATGAAGAATTAAAAACAGCCAGAGTGGCAAACGCAATTTCAGGTAACAACGATGGAAATTACCAGGCAAAAATGCGAATTAACCAACTGGTGCGGGAGATTGACAAGTGTATTGCTCTTTTGAACAATTGATCTATGAGCGAGAAAGATTCAGCAGTTTCGATACATGTCAGCATTGCTAACAAAAAATTCCCGATAATAGCCAAGAGTCAGGATGAAGAGGAGATTTACCGGGCAGCATCGAAACGTATTAATGATATGATTTCAAAATTTCAGGCAAAGTACGGCGCACAAGCCGATCCTTTGGATTTCCTTTATCTGACAGCATTTCAGCACACAGTTGCGCTGATACAGGCTGAAAGAAAAAACGATACGGAGCCTATATTGAATGAAATTGAAAAAATTAATATAAAAATTGACGAATTCATAAAAGAGTAATTTCAAGCGTTCTTTGAATATATCTTAAAGATATTCCCGCATTATTTCACATTTAAGCGAAAACTCAACACTCAAACAATTAGAGCGGATGCTTTATTTGCCCAAAACAGGCCTCAACTCTTCGGAGTTCCTTCGGGACAGTGGAAGTTTGAATCAAATGGCAGCTCTACCCGTGTCATACAGGGGTTTTATTAAATGGAATAGTGCGGGTTTTTTTATGTGATAATACCCATAGCCTTTTACCGGGAAGGCAGAAATCATACCGGAAATTGAACAAGAGAACATTTTACAAACATTATAAATTAAATTAATTTAGAAACATGACAAATATAATTATCGCAGGGGTGGTGGCCTTGGTAGCCGGAATTCTGATCGGCTACGTCATCATAAAAATAGCCCTGAAACACCGGAGTCAGAACATCATTAAAGAAGCCGAGGCAGAAGCAGAAGTAATTAAAAAAGATAAAATACTTCAAGCAAAAGAAAAGTTTTTACAAATCAAAGCCGAACACGAAAAACAGGCTGCTGCCCGGAACAATAAAATCCTGATGGCTGAAAACAAACTGAAACAGCAGGAGTCTTTCATCTCCCAAAAGATGGAGGAAATTCAAAGAAAGACCAAAGAAATCCAGACCCAGCAAAACAATTTCGATGTACAAAAAGAATTGCTGGAAAAGAAAGTAGCAGAGCTTGACAAAATCAAAAAAATGCAGATCGAGCAACTGGAAGCCATTTCCGGCATGTCTGGAGAACAAGCCAAAGAAAAACTAATCAACTCCTTAAAGGAAGAGGCCGAAGCGGAAGCCGTATCCTATGTCAATGAAATCATGGAAGAAGCTAAAATGACGGCCAACATGGAAGCTAAAAAAGTGGTTATCAAAACCATTCAGCGGGTAGCCACGGAAACAGCGACAGAAAATGCCGTTTCCATCTTCCACATTGATTCAGACGAAATAAAAGGCCGTATCATCGGACGCGAAGGCCGTAATATCCGCGCACTTGAAGCAGCCACGGGAGTAGAAATCATCGTTGATGATACTCCGGAAGCCATCGTACTTTCCGGTTTTGACCCGGTCAGAAGAGAAATAGCCCGTCTGTCCTTACACCAGTTAGTTACTGACGGACGTATTCATCCGGCCCGGATTGAAGAAGTGGTTAACAAAGTGAAAAAACAAATCGAAGAAGAAATCATTGAAACCGGTAAACGGACTACCATAGACCTTGGAATACACGGTCTTCATCCCGAACTGATCCGTCTGATAGGAAAAATGAAATACCGTTCCTCTTACGGACAGAACCTCTTGCAACATGCCCGTGAAACGGCCAACCTGTGTGCCATCATGGCTGCAGAACTGGGGTTGAACGTGAAAAAAGCCAAACGCGCCGGGTTATTGCACGACATCGGTAAAGTGCCCGACGATGAACCGGAATTGCCACACGCTATTTTAGGTATGCAACTGGCTGAAAAATACAAAGAAAAACCAGACATCTGCAATGCCATTGGAGCACACCACGAAGAAGTGGAAATGACGACACTGATTGCTCCTATCGTCCAGGCCTGTGATGCCATTTCCGGAGCACGTCCCGGAGCACGTCGCGAAGTCGTCGAATCCTACATCAAACGTCTGAAAGACATGGAAGACCTCGCCCTGTCGTACAATGGAGTAGTGAAAACCTATGCCATCCAGGCCGGTCGTGAACTACGGGTAGTTGTCGGAAGTGAAAAGATATCAGACAGCGAAGCTGAGAAAATCTCTTTTGACATAGCCAAACGCATTCAGGATGAAATGACCTATCCGGGACAAGTGAAAGTAACCGTTATCCGCGAAACCCGGGCTATCGCTTACGCCAAATAAAAAGCAATACATACTGAAAAAATCTCCGGGGAAATCCCGGAGATTTTTTATTGCCTTTACTCTTTAATAATATCTGTGTTTCTTTTTGTTTATCGTCAAAGCTTCTTATTTTTGACGTGCAATAAAAATACGGAAAAAACAAACCATTAAAATATGTCTATTCAATCCTCTGAATTAATCACAAATGAAGACGGCAGTATTTTCCATCTGCATTTGTTGCCGGAAGACTTAGCACACGATGTTATTCTGGTGGGAGACCCCGGACGGGTAGCTTTAATCGCTTCCCATTTCGATACTGTTGAGGTCCAAAAAAGCAACCGGGAATTCACAACCGTGACGGGCACTTACGACGGACATCGACTGAGTGTCATTTCCACGGGTATCGGGCCGGACAACATTGACATCGTAATCAATGAACTGGACGCTCTCGTAAACATTGATTTGAAAACCCAAGAAATCAAAGAGCACAAACAGAGCCTGAACATCATCCGAATCGGCACATCCGGCTCCGTACAAGCTGATATTCCGGTAAATTCCTTTGTCATATCGGAAAAAAGCATCGGTTGCGACGGAGTACTCCGTTTTTATGCCGACAACCAGTCTGTCTGCGACCGGGAGTTTGAAGAAGCTTTCATCCGACATTGCCATTGGGCCGGAGAAACTGCCCGTCCTTATGTTGTGAATGCCTCTCCCGCTTTAGTGAACAAACTCCACTCAGAAGGCCAAACCTACAAAGGGATTACCTTAACCGCTGTCGGCTTCTACGGTCCCCAGGGACGGGTTCTGCGCCTGCCGTTAGCCATGCCGGGGATAAACGACCGCATTACGACCTTCTGGCATCAAAACTATAAAGTAACCAACTATGAAATGGAAAGTGCAGCCATCACGGGATTATGCAATCTTTTAGGCCACCATGCAGCAACCATCTGTCTGATCATTGCCAACCGCATAACTGGAGAGGCTTCGGCCGATTATCACGGCTACATGGAAAAATTAATCCGTTACACCTTGGAAAAACTGAAAAATTAACACGAAGCCGTCTACTCGGCAAAATCTTTAAAAACAAATATCTACCGTTATGATACAACGCATACAAACCGTATACCTGCTTTTAACCGTCATACTTACCGCACTGCTTTTCTTCATGCCCGTAGCCAGTCTGACGATCCCCAACGAGTTCTCCTACCAATTTTACACCACCAAAGTAATCCAGGAAGGCGAACCGGAAGTATTCATCGCTTATAACTGGATGTCCATGATTCTCAACATACTGATTACAGTCTTGAGCATCTTAATCATATTTTTATATAAAAAACGGTTCCTTCAATTGCGCCTCTGCGTCGTCAACATCATCCTGCTAACAGGCATGCTCGTATTGATGTGGATGCAAGTACGCAATATGACTACCGAACTGCACGCCGACCGCCAATGGGGCTTCAGCCTATGCTTCCCCCTGATTGGCATTATACTGAACTGGCTGGCACTCCGGGGCATCATCCGGGACATCTCCCTGCTGAAATCTTACGACAGAATCCGATAATACTCATAAAATTAATACTATAAATTCATGAATAAATTTGCTTTGATACTACTTTTGGTTTGTGTGAGTGTCATTCACCAGACTTTCGCCTGCACGAACTTCCTGTTTACCAAATCCACCACGAAAGACGGTTCAACGGCCATCACCTATGCCGCCGACTCCCATGTCCTTTATGGGGAATTATACTACTGGCCTGCCACTGACTGGCCTGCCGGAAGTATGGTCGACATCTACGAATGGGACACCGGAAAATTTTTGGGACAGATTCCCCAAGTAAGCCACACCTACAACGTCGTTGGTAACATGAATGAACATCAACTGGCCATTGGAGAAACCACCTACGGAGGCAGAAGCGAACTTCATCACCAACCGGGAGCCATCATAGATTATGGCAGCTTGATATACCTGACGTTACAGCGGGCCAAAAATGCCCGCGAAGCCATCGTCGTCATGACCGGACTGGTAGAAAAATACGGCTATTACAGCGAAGGGGAATCTTTTTCCATCAGCGATCCCGATGAAGTATGGATCATGGAAATGATCGGCAAAGGAGAAGGAGAAAAAGGAGCTGTATGGGTAGCCAGGATGGTACCGGACGGCTACGTGTGCGCCCATGCCAACCAGGCACGCATCACCACCTTCCCCTTAGAAAGCCGGGAGTCCATCTCTTCCGATAAAATCAAAAACATCTACAACAAAGACATCACAACGGTATATGCCAAAGATGTCATTTCATTTGCCAAACAAAAAGGATTTTATCCCCAGGATGCCCCAAACAAAGATTTCAGTTTTTCAGACTCTTACGCACCGGTAGATTTCAGCGGTGCACGTGCCTGTGAAATCCGGGTGTGGGCTTTTTTCAATGAAATAAGTCCCGACATGGATCAATACTGGGAATATGCCAAGGGCACCCACATCGAACGGGACGGCAAAGGATATGCCACCAACCGCATGCCATTGTGGGTAAAACCTTCCCGCAAAATCGACATCCTGGAGATTATGGACTTCATGCGCAACCATTTAGAAGGCACGGAACTGGATATGCGCAGAGATCCGGGGGCCGGTCCTTATGAATGTCCTTACCGCTGGCGTCCGATGGGCTACAAAGTAGACGGCAAAGAATATGTCATGGAAAGGACAACCGCTACCCAACAAACCGGTTTTTCCTTTGTATCGCAAAGCCGGAGCTGGTTACCGGATGCCATCGGAGGTATCCTCTGGTTCAGCGTAGACGATGCCGCCAACACAGTTTACTTTCCGATGTACACAAGCGCAACGCGGGTACCCTATGCCTATGCCGTTGGAAACGGCAGCATGATGCAATTTACCGACAAAGCGGCATTCTGGATTTTCAACCAGGTCAGCAATCTGGCATACACCCGCTACAACGCCATTCACGCAGAAATCCGGGCAAAACAGAAAGCGTTGGAAAAACGTTACAAATCATACGTTCAGATGACTGACGCCGCTGCATTAAGCAGCTTTGAACGGAATCCGATAATGACCATCAGCTATCTGACCGATTTTTCCTGCAACACAGGCAACCAACTGGCAGAAACATGGCGTGAATTTTATGCCTATCTGTTCACCCGGTTTATGGACGGCAACATCAAAACCCCTATACCCGGGCAAAAAAATCCGAAAGTGGAAAATCCTCCGTTACCCGAATGGTATCTGCGTACCATCACAAACCACATGGGCAACAAACAGGAAGTAACCAACTAAAAAAACACAGGACAGATGCAAAGTTGTATCTGTCCTGCATTTTTTCCCCATTTACTTTTTACTTTTTACTTTTTATTCTATCTTTGCCAACCGAATCGGTATATACGGAGCTGAGAATCCGGGTTTATATACTGAATAAGAATAACCAACGTACGTAATCTCTTACACAAAAGCTCAGGTCGTAATATTGCGTTCGGTAAACGAATAAAAATTAATACAATGGACTTAATTAAAATTGCAGAACAAGCATTTGCAGCAGAAAATCCGGTTGAGCATCCTTCATTTAACACAGGTGACACCATCAGTGTACATTACAAAATCATTGAAGGGAACAAAGAAAGAATCCAGATTTTCCGTGGAACCGTAATCCAGCTCAAAGGAACAGGCAGCACCAAATCATTTACCGTACGGAAAATGTCCGGAAACGTCGGAGTAGAAAGAATTTTCCCGTTCAATTCTCCCTACATCAAAGAAATTGAAATAAACAAAGTAGGTAAAGTAAGAAGGGCTCGCATTTACTATTTCCGTGAATTGACCGGTAAAAAAGCCAGAATCAAAGAGAAAAAAGCTTAATGCTTCCTTTTCAAAAAATAAAAAGCTCTGCCGTGCAGGGCTTTTTTTTTATTTTTCCTAAATTTGTCATGTAATGAAATGAAAATATCCTGCACGGATTAAGACCTGAAAATAAAAATCAAATCAATAATAACATGGAAAAATCAGAAATCCTCAAACAAGCGAAGGCAAAAGCCGAAAACTGGCTTTCAGAAGCTTACGATTCCCAAACCCGGGAAGCCGTTAAGCAGATGCTTACTTCATCCGATCCGACCGAACTGACGGATTCTTTTTACAACGACCTGGAATTCGGTACCGGAGGCTTACGCGGGATTATGGGGGTAGGCACCAACCGCATGAACATCTATACCGTCGGAGCCGCAACCCAGGGATTTGCCAACTATATCAACAAAATGTTTCCCGGCGACCAGCAAAAATCGGTCTGCATCGGCCACGACTGCCGCAACAACAGCCGCTATTTCGCAGAAACCACGGCAGCCATTTTCTCGGCCAACGGCATCACCGCCTATCTTTTTGAAAGCCTGCGCCCGACACCGGAAATGTCATTTGCCATCCGCGAACTGGGATGCAATGGCGGCGTTATCATCACTGCTTCTCACAATCCGAAAGAATACAACGGATACAAAGCATACTGGAACGATGGTTCCCAACTGGTACCGCCCCACGACAAAAATGTCATTGAAGAAGTGAAACGGGTAAAAGCAGAAGACATTAAATTCACCAAAGTTGCCGACAGAATCATCACACTGGGAAAAGATTTCGACCAGAAATTCTTAGACAAAGTAAAAACCCTGAGTTTGTCGCCCGAAGCGATAGCCCGCCAGCACGATTTAAAAATCGTATTCACCCCGTTACACGGGACCACCTACGAACTGGTACCTGCTTCCCTGCGCAACTGGGGATTCACCAACATCACCACAATACCGGAACAGATGATTACCGACGGCAATTTTCCGACAGTAGCTTCTGCCAATCCGGAAGAACCCGCCGCATTCAAAATGGCATTGGACAAAGCCCGGGCCATTGACGCCGACCTGGCAATGGCCTGCGACCCCGACGGCGACCGTCTGGGAGTTGCTGTAAAAAACGATAAAGGCGAATGGATTTTACTCAACGGCAACCAAACCAATATCATTTTCACCTATTACATCATCCGCCGGAGAAAAGAGCTGGGCTTAATCAAAGGCAATGAATATACCATCAAAACCATTGTCACCTCCGAACTAATCAAAGATATTGCAGAAAAAAACGGCATCCCCTGTTACGATGTATACACCGGATTCAAATGGATTGCCGATACCATCCGCAAAAAAGGAGCCGAAGGATACATCGGCGCCGGAGAAGAATCTTTCGGATTCATGCCGGGTTCCTTTACCCGCGACAAAGACGCCGTTTCCTCCACATCGCTGATGGCCGAAATCGCTGCATGGGCCAAAGACAACGGTAAAACTCTTTTCACACTGCTGAAAGAAATCTATGCCGAATACGGTTTTTCTCAGGAAAAAATGATTTACATCGTCCGCAAAGGACTGACCGGTGCACAGGAAATAAAGGAGATGATGGCAGAACTCCGGAACAATACGCCGAAAACCATCAACAACAGCGCCGTCGTCATCAAAAAGGATTACGCCGACTTAAAAGCGACAAACCTGCAAACAGGAGCCGCTTCGGATATGGATTTCCCGACCACCAGCGACGTACTCCAGTTCTTTTTGGAAGACGGCTGCAAAATCTCCGTACGTCCTTCCGGGACAGAACCCAAAATCAAATTCTATTTTGAAGCCCGTGCCCAGATGGACGGAGTCGCCGGTTTTGACCAGGCTCAGGAACAAGCCAATCAAAAGATTGCAGCCATTGTCAAAGATTTGAAACTTGAAAATTAATCACTAAAAAAGGTGGGGAGCTTTCCCCGCCTTTTACTTTCCCTTCTCTATTCTTTTTCAAAAAACTCTTCTTTGAAATTAACGAAATAAACCCTTTTCCTCGCCCGGGTCACAGCCGTATACAACCAACGCCAATACTCATCGTTCAACATCTCCTCCGGCAGCCATCCCTGATCAATAAACACAGCATCCCACTGCCCGCCCTGTGCCTTATGGCAAGTCACCGCATAGGCAAACTTCACCTGCAAAGCATTATAATATTCATTCTCCCGAACCTTCTCAAAACGTTTCTTACGGGAACGGATGTCAGCATAATCCGCTTCCACACTCCGGTAAAAATTCCGGGTTTCTTCATAATTCAATGCCGGATAATCGGACAACAGCGTATCCAGCATTACCCAGGCACTGACCTCTTCCTCGTATCCCGTCAAGGCAAGGTCCGTACGCACAAAATGAAATCCGTAAAGCTCCATCCGTTTGCCCGTGCGGAGAATGGTCGCCACGTCCCCATTGGCTATAAAGTCAAGGTGTTCATAATCCTTTCCCCAGAAATAATTGTTCTTAACAATCATCACCTTATCTCCGCTGCAAAAATCATCTTCGCGATAAAGCACCATCCGGCGGATTCCTTCATTATAACGGTTCGCCCGTTTGTTGGAACGGCATACAATCATCGTTTCATCCACACCATATTTCCCGTAACAGGTCTCTATCTCCTCGAGCAGTTCTCCCCCTCCTATCCTATAGACATCAGGAAAACTCCCGGCAAGCAATTTCAAATCCACTCTCCCTGTTCCAATCAGCCGCCGGACCAAAGTCGCATTGCACAGAATCCCGGACTCTTCCGCCTGCCGCATCACATCCGTCAAATGCGCTTCATACACCTCCAGATTATACATCATACGTAGCGCCTGCGGCTCCAACGCCGGACTCATTTCCAGTCCCACCGGAGGAAGCTGCGCCTCATCCCCGATTAATACCAAACGGTTATTCCTCCCGTTATAAACATACTCCACCAAATCATCCAGCAGACGTCCGCTTCCGAAATTACTCTCCTCCATCGCATTGGAAATCATAGAAGCCTCATCCACAAAGAAAAGCACATTCGCTCCCGGGTTAAATCCCAGATTAAAATCCCCCTCCCCCTCCGTTGCCGCCTTTTGCCGGTAAATCTTCTTATGAATGGTAAAAGCCGGTTGTCCGGCATACGCGGAGAACACTTTAGCTGCCCGTCCTGTCGGAGCCAGCAACACCACTTTGTATTCCATCTTTACCAACACATTGACGACTGCCGCAACAAACGAGGTCTTCCCCGTCCCCGCATATCCTTTCAGAACAAACACCCCCTCCTCCCTCTGCTTCAAAAAGAAATCGGCAAAACACGCCATCGCCAGCTTCTGGGTCGGAGAAAACGGAAACCCCAAGCAAGCCTGCACCATATCTTCAAAATGTTTCTGTATCATGGAGAAATTTATAGCGGAAAATAGTCTTTATTTATTTTTTTTCCTAAATTTGCGAGCAGGAATTATTTCCGGCAATTGTATTTCCATCGTTTGAAACGGAGACGTAAAGATACAACTAATCCGTTAGAGCCCAAACGATGGCTTTATATAATGTAATTAAATTCAAATCATTAAAATATGAAAAAGCTTATTATTCAGATTGTATTAGCAGCAGTGATCGTATTTTTGGGATATCAGTGCTACGAAAGTATCATGGTTCCCCAGCGTTTTGAAACCATTAAAAAACAAAGATACGACCGGATTATCCAGAAACTGAAAGACATCCGTACTGCCCAGGAAGCTTACAGAACGGAAAAAGGGAAATACACGGCCAGCTTTGATACACTAATCAATTTCATAAAATACGATTCCGTTAAAATCATCCGTTCCATCGGCCAGTTAACGGATGAACAGCTGGAAGCCGGCATGACGGAAGCAGAGGCTGTAAAAAAAGGATTCATCATCCGTGAAGTGATCAAAGTAAATGCCCTGGAAAACATTTTCGGAAAAAATTATGCCATCGACAATCTGAGATATGTTCCTTTCACCAACAAAAAATACGAATTCAAGATGGGTACGAACCTTATCAAAACCGACTCCGGTATTGAAGTGCCCGTATTCGAAGCCCGTATATCCAACAAGGAAATCTTTGAAAACCTGGATCCGATCTATCACGATTATATCTTACAGGAAAACGGCGAAAGACTTCGTCTGAACAAATACCCCGGATTGAAAGTAGGGGATCTGAATGAAGCCAACAACAACGTAGGTAATTGGGAATAACGAACAATACATGCAGAATATCTGTTATTTAGACACTAATTTCAGCAAAGAAAATTCTATTCAATATACCTTGTCCATCCGTTATTCAACGGATGGACTTTCGTTTTGTCTGCACGACAACAACAAGTTGATAGCCTTTTCACATCATCCTTATTGCCTGGAATCCCAGGACGAAGTCATTGCACGGGTGAAGAAAACCATCACGGAAGACGAATTACTGAAACTCAAGTACAAAAAGGTATACATCTCCCCCTGTAAAAAAGACAAAATCCTCATTCCGGCCCACCTCTTCAACAAAAATCACCTGGCAGACATTTTCCGCGTATGCCTGCCGACAGAAAAGAATGACATCCTGTTATACCGGAAAATCAGAATGATGGAAGCCTACCTGACAGAAGCACTTCCCCGGAATTTCGTCACTTTTCTGACTGGCCGCTACCAATCCCTGTGTATTGTCAATAACGCTTACCCCTTTCTCATCAACTCGTTGAATTCGGCGTTACTCAATACCCACCATCTTTTTGTGGACATACAGGACCGTTACTTTGACCTCCTCATCACCCAAAGCAATGAGGTCAAACTGTTCAATTCCTTCACCTACAACTCTGTTCCGGACATCATTTATTACATCTTACGCAGTCTGAAAGACTGCCGGGCAGACCAGTCCAATCTGCAATCCGTATTTTCAGGCACACTGGTGGACGATCCGAAATTTTTCCAGCTCATCAGCAGCTATATTCCCAACATTTCGGTATTAACCGACAACTCCCTGAACCTGCTCCTCAACAACGAAGAACTGAACAGCTCCCGCTTTATTCACTTGCTAAGCTTACACAAATGCGAATAATCAGTGGTTCCCACCGGGGACGGCAAATCTTCCCCGATAAAAATTTCACGGCAAGACCGACGACCGACTTTGCCAAGGAAAACATCTTCAACGTACTGAACAATTACGTCGACATCGAGGGCGCCGCGGTGCTGGATTTATTTTCCGGTACGGGAAGCATCAGCTACGAATTTGCTTCGCGCGGAGCCAAAGAGGTGACAGCCATAGAACTCAATTACAACCATTACAGTTTCATCAAAAGGACTGCCGGGGAAATCGGATTCCGGAACATCAAAGTCTTCAAAAATGACGCTTTCCTTGCCTGCCGGAAACTCAAGGGCCGCAAATTCAACATCATCTTCGCCGATCCGCCCTATCAGTTGAAAAACATTTCGGAAGTGCCACAAGCCATTTTCGACAACGACCTCCTCAACGAAGCAGGCATCGCCATCGTCGAACACCCGGCCTCCGTAGACTACAGTCACCACCCCCATTTCTTCAACCACCGGGAATACGGCAGCGTAAACTTTTCGCTTTTCCGGAAAAACTGAAGTATCCGCAAAAAATACCTTCGCCAAAGTTATATTCTTATATAACTTTACTATCTTTGTAACATGAAAAAGATAATTGCATATAAGGGCTATTATTCGGACTTCATGTCAAAGCTATCAGAGCAGGAACGTAAGAAAATAAAGCGTGCTCTGCTATTATTGGAAACTGAAGATAAGATACCAAGCCATTATATCAAATTCATCCGGGACGGAATTCACGAATTCCGGGTTAATTATGGAAATAATGAATTCCGTATATTTTTCATTTACGACGGAGACACCATCGTTATTTTATTTAACTGTTTCAGAAAGAAAACTCAGAAAACACCTAATAGCGAAATTAAGAAAGCAATCAAATTAAAAAATGAATATTATGGGCAAGATGAATGACATTTACGACGTAAGTGCCGAGCTCGCCGAAGAATTTGGCGAAATAGGTACGAAAGAACGCGAAGAGGCAACTGTCAAAGCATGGGAAGAGTATAATGCACAAATTTTACTGGATGCCCGTAAAAATGCAAGACTGACGCAGGAAGAACTGGCACGCCGCATCGGGGCGGACAAAGGTTATATTTCAAGGATAGAACGCGGTTTAACCGTTCCAACGGTTGCCACATTATACAAAATCGCCGCTGCTATGGGCCTAACAGTGGAGCTGCGCCCGAGATAGCAAAAACGGAGAAAGGGACACGCCCTTCCTCCGTTTCAACTTTTTTTTAACTCTTCAACTTTTTAACTGCTCCCGCAGGGGTTCGCCGTATGTCCTCGCTTCACTCCGTTCGCTCCTTGCATACGCCGTCCCCCTGCGCTCCCTCTTTAGCTTAGAGCAGAAAACGGAAAATCTGTCCGTAAACTAAGGAAGAAGAACAACCCGAAAGCCGACGTGGCTGCTCGGACTGCCACTGCTCCGAAACGACACCCGGCAGCGCCTCGCATTGAGGTAACAACTGCCACCGCGCAACACGCGGTAGGAGCCCGTTGAAGGACCGGTAGGGTTACTCTGTGATTCACTACTGTAATAACCGTACCAATCGCTGCACCATTCCCAAACATTACCGCTCATGTCGTAAAGTCCCAATTCATTCGGCTGTTTTGTAGCGACGGGATGGGTGGAACTACTACTATTATCGCGATACCAAGCCACATTACCAATAGTATTACTGCCGCTATATTTGTATCCTCTACTCTTTACCCCACCGCGAGCTGCGTATTCCCATTGCGCCTCTGTCGGTAAAGCATAATTCTTACCAGTCAATTGGCCTAATCTTGTACAAAACTCCTGTGCTTCCTCCCAGTTCACGTAATACATCGGATAATCAGAACCTACACCAGTAAGAATGTACCTTGAATCTTCTTTATCACGTTGCTGCCTGATAGTCGTACCCATCACTTTTTCCCACAACTCCTGTGTCACCGCAAACTTACCGATATAATAATCGGAAAGAGTTACCGAGTGAACAGGCTTTTCATTACCATATGCATCGTCTCCCTGCTCCTCCGTCGCGCCCATCATGAACGTGCCACCCTCAACATAAAGCATATCGAACGACACCCCTTTAATTGTTTCCGTAAAATCTCCGCCTTGATATATGTAAACCGTATCGGTCAAGGAATTGCCCGAAAAGACAATATGCCCCTCCCGCCATTCATCATCTCCCAATTCCGAAACAGCAAAACGGTAAGTTTTGGGCGTAACGTCACTTAAAGAGGAAGAAGTCCCCCCGGCAGAAGCTATCCAAGACTGGAAAGCGGAGGGTATCGTCACACCATACTCAATGCCGCCCTTTACCTCTACCGAAATGGTTTTACCTGCCCGAGGAACGAAATATTTCTGCTGAGACAAGACCAAAACTTCCCTGCCAGACTGACGAATGTACAAAATGTCGGAGACCCGGCTGTTACGGTCCCGTATGGTTATAGATGCCGAACGCTCATTTCGGCTCCCGTTTTGCATAACAGAAAAGTGCAGTTTGTCCGCTCGCAATGCACGGGTCTCTATCCGGCTTATCCACGATGCGGCGGAAGTCGGAATCTGAACATCATAGTTCACGTTCGTCTTCAATTCCACCGTAATTTCACCGCCCTCTGACGGCAAGTCATAACTGTCCTCTGTCAATATCAGCTGCTCTACAAATCCAGTCTGATACACCCAAACCGTATCGTACAAGGAATTGCCCGAAAAGACAATATACCCTCTCCGCGTCTGCTTCGCCTCATTTTCCGAAACCGTAAAATCATAATTCTTTGCCGTCACCGCACGGGAACGCGGAGACGGAGCAATCCAAGAGCCGAACTCCTCCGGTATTGTCACCTCATAGGAGATGTTACTCTTCACCTCCACCGAAATAGTCACGCCCTCCTGCGGTACCTCGAATTTGTCCTTACTTACGATAATGGCGTCCTTGCCCTTCTGCGTCACCCCCAACACCTGCGTCTTGTCGCCAGCCTTGACCGTCAGGTTCGTGTTGCGGTCTTCCATACCGCTGTAAACATCCGCCGTAACGGTCACCGTCAGGTTTCCTGTGCCGGAATTAAAATCAGTTTTACACCAACTACTACCGTTATCAATCGTCCAATTCCCGTTGCAAGAAACCGTAAACGTCTTTTCTCCCCCTGAAGACTCAAAAATGAGATCTGCCCGCGAAAGTTCCAACATTACATTTTTCGGCTGCTCCGGCTCTTCAGGCCCATCACCGCCCGAATCCTTGCTGCATGATGTAGCCAGCAGCATACCGCCCAAAAACAGATAGAGCAAGGCCACACCCGATACCAAATAAAAAAGTCGTTTCATAGCGTCAGAAATAAAAATTAAACGTCAATGAACCGCCAAGGCTTTCCGTAGCAACATAAAAACCCTTATCCCCCGGCGATACGAGGTCCGTACGCTTTTCCACCCGTCCGAACGCAGCGTTGTATCCCTCGCTCTCCACATAAGTCTGACGGCCCAAAAGGTAGTAAACACACAGGTTCACTTCCGCTCCCAAAGAGATTTTTGGGACAACGAACCACTCTACCCCCGCACTACCAGTGATTCCGGTATAGAAGTTCGAACCCGTAGTATACTCCGTCAACACCCGGTAGCCGTCCGGAATCAAATAACTCTGTTCCCTCCGCACGGAAGTGGTCGGATGCTGATTGACAGACGTGATTTCATTACCGTAATTATATTTGAGCTTATTGTTCATGAAAGCAAACAACACGCCCGCCCCAAAAACACCCTGCACCCGTCTCTCTCCTTTGCGGTATTCCGCCCCCAACATCACGCTCACTCCGCTTTTATTGTTGCGGATACGGTCTTCCACTTTTTCCTCCCCCAACGGATTCAAGACTGCCGCCTGGTCGTCTCTCACATACCTCTTATGGGTTTCCACTCCCACTTTAAATCCGAGGTTGGCACGCAACGCCCATTGGTCCGTCAGCATGTATTTCCCCATCAGGGAAGCATCAGGCATCAGGGTTTTGTTGTCGAAACCGCTCCCCTTCGTGAAAGGGCTGCCGCCACCGCCTTTTAAATTATTGCTTCCCGTACCGATATACTTGATAAGAGGCACCAAATCCACCCCTACCGACCAATCGCCCTGTTCGGGAAGATAGACTTTCGGCGCTTTTTCATTGTCCTGCTGTACTGCATTCACCTGGGCTCTCAGGCCGGTAAACGGAAACAGCCCCATCAAAAGAATAGATATTATTTTCTTCATCTGTACTTTTTTTGTTTTAATAGCTCTTTTTATTTAAAATTACTGTTCATCCAATCTGAATAAACATCAGACCATTCACTATAATAATTATAATCAACAGAACTGGAATAATGCGGTTTAAACACCATCATTACTTTTTCAGCGATATCTATACCATCAAAAACAATAGGGATCGTTACAGAATTATAAAAACCTTGGCTATTCCACTGTTGGTATGAACCATATATCTTTTTCCAATCATATTCATCTTCTTCATCATTTTGATTACTTATATAAGGATAATCGAATTCTTTCATTGAAGATGATGTTACTGACAAATAGACGATATCATCACTTGTTTCTGAAGGATAAAAATCAAACGTAACTTCCCCCTGGGAATTGGTCAGTTTCATAAAATTAACAGAAGAAGAATAAGAACGAATCCTAACTTCAAAATCAGAAGCAGGTTTTAATTCCGCTTTAAAATTATTTTTATTGAAAACACCTAATTTTACAGTTACCGTTAACGAAATCGGTAAATCAACGTCATTGTCTTCTTTTATTACATCCCGTTCACTAAATTCATATTTAAAATCCTGAAATTTAATATCATTGGGCATAACTTCCATCTCTTTTTCCTCACATTCAAATAGGCCTTCCAGAATCTCAAGAATAGGTTCCTTTCCTACTCCCCAATCCCGAAGGAATTTGTAAGAACCTTCAAAAGGTTGCGGTCGTAAACTAATTGTCATTCCATCGTTCGGAACAGGAATTTCAAATACATAATTTCCATTTGCATCCGTCATTGTTTCAATAACCGTAACACCTTGATTACTGTTTTTACCAGATAAAGAAGCATTATCCAATTCTGCATAAATTTGTTTATTAGCAGCTGGCAAAAGTACACCCGTTCCTTCAATGGTATATTTGTCTTCATTAAAGTAACAAATTTTACCTTTAACTATTGCTTTACTCTGAAAATCTTCGATTGACAAAGAGCTCTGGTCCTGGTCGGAACAACCGACAAATACCGTCGTGACGGCAGCAAAAGCCGCAAAAACTGCGAATTTTCTTAAAATGTTCATCGTTTCTAAAAATTAAATGATCGTATAATGATTGATTAAACTATTATTCTCTTCCCGTTCGCAACGCACAGTGTCCTGTTCAATGTGAGCGTAGGAGGGTATCTCCTACGCACTCAGGGGGAGGGGTACTACGCCCGTAGGGGACACTCCACTACGGACGTAGGGGGCGTTACCCTAATTCTGCTCTTCCGCTACCGGAACATTCAGCACTTTCTCAAAGCGCGACGTGCGCGATTGTTTCAGCACACTGTTGCTTGAGGAAAACTGCGTGGTCAGCTCCAGATAGTAGTCGCCCGGTGTCAACTTCGGTACCCGGAACGACAACGCCGAAGGATTGTTTACCGTCAGACGGCGCATGTCCACCTCCACGACACTGTTGTCGTCCACCCGGATAAAGCGCAAACCGTTACCCTCATTCTCTCCGGCAATCTGAATGTTACGTCCCTTGACGCTCACTACTTCATCGGGAGTAATCAAACCGTTCAGTTCGCCTGTCCACGTATCCGTCACACCCGAAATCTCAGGACCGGCAGAAGATACGCCCAACACCTCTACACCCACCTCTTTCACCCCCTCACGCAAAGCGGCACTCAACTGGAAGTTTACCCCCACCTTATGCCGCTTGCCGTCAAAAGTTTCATTCTTATCCCGCCACACACCCGATACGCTCGGGTAAGCATAAAATACACCAGTACCCACACTGAAACCCGAAAGCAGCTTAGTGCGGATGATACGGTCTGCACGGTTGATAATATCGATAAGAGTTTCCAACTGGAACTCGCACCCCTCCGCCTGCAAAGCCTTGGCAATGTCCTCGGTGGTCACCATGTTGCCCGCTTTCACCTTCAGAGTGAAGTCGTTCGGGTCCTCTGTCAGTGGATTATCCACCAACCAGCCCTGCCAAAAATTAGTCTTCTTTGCCATAATATTGGTATTTTTAGTTAAACACTATATCACTGTCACTAAAAGCATTACCAACCGGAGCCACGTCTGAAAAACTCCTACTTATAAACAAAAAAACGTTCCTTTTTTTGGGGAACAGAAAATAAATAAAACCTTAAGAAAACCCTGATGTGAATATTTTATAAAATTTTGAAAATAAATGTATTGCAGGATACTGAATTTTTGTACCTTTGCATTTGTGTAGTGGAAAAAGTTCACCAATAAAAGGAACGTTTTTTTGCAAAATACCTCCCTACAAATCAATACTTTACATCAATAAAAACAATTAAAACAAGTTGTATCGCCTACCCGCTAAAAATATGGGGATAAGGCACATCATCCCGTAGAGAAGCGAATAATTTCAATCTCTTACAGAAATACAAATAAAAAGGGAGTGACTAAAACCGATTAGCCACTCCCTTTCTGTTTGTATTCCGTTTTTCTATGCTTTGTCGTAGAGGATACAGCAAGAGCAGACCAAATTACGGTCACCATAGCCGTCGTCAACCCGGCCTACCTGTGGCCAGAATTTGTTTTCTGCGACCCAATCCAACGGATAGGCAGCCTTGCTGCGCGGATAAGCATGCGTCCATTCGTCTGCTGTCAGCACACGGTGTGTGTGGGGAGCATTTTTCAGCACGTTGTCGGTCTTATCGGCTTTTCCTTCTCCAATCTCCACAATTTCGTCCCGGATAGTCTTCAAAGCAGCGATGAAACGGTCCAACTCTTCCTTCGGCTCACTCTCCGTCGGTTCCACCATCAACGTTCCATGCACGGGGAAAGAAAGCGTGGGGGCATGGAAACCGAAGTCCATCAAGCGTTTGGCAATATCCAAATCGGATATGCCGAACTGTTTGTTGAACTCGGTGCAGTCCCAGATCATTTCGTGTCCGACACGCCCTTGCGCACCCTTATACAATATCTTGAAGCCCAGTTTCTCAAAAGAAGAGGCCAGGTAATTCGCATTCAGGATAGCCATTTCCGTCACGCTCTTCAACCCTTCACCTCCCAACATCCGCAGGTAGCCATAAGTAATGGGGAGCAAACTGGCAAATCCGAAAGGAGAAGCAGCCACGGCATGGATGCCTTTCTCCCCACCCGTTTTTACAACAGAATGGGAAGGAAGGAAGGGCACCAGGTGAGGAGCGGCACAAATGGGACCTACTCCCGGACCACCACCGCCGTGAGGCATGGCAAAGGTCTTGTGCAGGTTCAAATGACATATATCCGCACCGATGGTTCCCGGGCTCGTCAGTCCGCACTGACCGTTCATATTGGCACCGTCCATAAACAACTGTCCGCCGTTTTCATGCACGATTTTCGCCAGCTCTTTTATCGATTCTTCAAAGATACCATGCGTAGAAGGATAGGTAATCATGGCGCCCGCCAGGTTTTCCCTGTTCTCCGTCGCCTTCTTCCTGAAATCTTCCACATCGATATTCCCTTCGGGCGTGGAAGCCACGACTAAAATCGTGAAGCCCGCCATCGCACTGGATGCCGGATTGGTTCCGTGGGCGGAAGCCGGAATAAGCATGATGTTGCGGTGTCCCTCGCCCCGTGACAGGTGGTACTGCCGTATCACCATCAAAGAGGCATATTCTCCCGCAGCTCCGGAATTGGGTTGCAGACTGCATCCGGCAAAACCCGTCACTTTGGCCAACATATCCTGCGTCTCTTGTATCATCTGCCGGTAGCCTTCCGCCTGGGATTCGGGCACAAACGGGTGGATAGCACCAAATTCCGGCCAGGACAACGGCAGCATTTCCACCGCCGCATTCAGTTTCATCGTGCAGGAACCCAACGAAATCATCGACGTAGCCAAAGAGATGTCCCTCCGCTCCAGGTTCTTCATATAACGCATCAGTGCCGTTTCCGAATGATAGAGATTGAACACGGGTTCTTCCAGGAAATCATCGTCCCTCAACATCTCCGGTTCCAGCACCGTACGGTCGTCCAGGAATTCCGCTTTCTCCGCTTTCTTTCCGGCAACTTCGGCAAAAATCCGGATAATCGTATTGATTTCCTCTTCATTTATCTTTTCGTCCGTCGACAGTCCTACCGCACCGTTGCAACAGCTACCGCAATAATGCAGGTTGATTTTATTCTCCAGCGCCTTATCCCGGATTGCCTCCGCCGTCACACCCTGAGGCAACTCAAAACAGAGGGTATCGAAAAACTTATCCGCTTTCAGTACATAACCGTATTTCTGTATCTCCTCTGCCAGAATCACAGCTGCCGAATGGATGTGTCGGGCGATTCTCTCCAAACCTTCCCGCCCGTGATAAACGGCATAGAATCCTGCCATCGTGGCATTCAGTGCCGTTGCCGTACAAATATTGGAAGAGGCTTTCTCGCGCTTGATATGCTGCTCGCGGGTCTGCAATGCCAGGCGTAATGCCTTATGTCCCTGAGCATCCACCGTCACGCCGATGATACGTCCGGGGATGTTCCGCTTATACTCCTCTCGGGTAGACATATAAGCGGCACTTGGTCCGCCATAGCCCATCGGAATACCGAACCGCTGGGTGGAGCCCACCACAATGTCGGCACCCCACTCTCCCGGAGGAGTCAGCAACACCAGACTCATCAAATCGGCAGCCACCGCCAACAAAGCCCCGTGTGTATGCACTTTTTCGGCAAAAGCACGGTAATCGCGGACTTCTCCGTGGGAAGCCGGATATTGCACCAGAGCACCAAAGACCTCCGGCGTAAATTCAAAGGTATCGTAATCCCCATATACCAGTTCTATCCCGAACGGGGCGGAACGGGTAATCAACACATCACGCGTCTGGGGGAAAATCTTATTATCGACAAAAAGTTTGTTCGCCCCCGCCTTTTTCATCTCTTTATTACGCAGGGCAAACATCATCTGCATGGCTTCCGCTGCTGCGGTAGCCTCATCCAACAGCGAACAGTTGGTGATTTCCATTCCGGTCAGTTCCAATATCACCGTCTGGAAATTAAGCAAAGCCTCCAACCGTCCCTGGGAGACTTCCGCCTGGTAGGGAGTGTAGGAGGTGTACCACCCCGGATTTTCCAAAATATTCCGGATGATTACCGCCGGCGATATCGTATCGTAATAGCCTTGTCCGATAAACGAACGGTATAATTTGTTTTTAGCAGCTATTTCCCGGATTTTATTTAAAAATTCGGCTTCACTCAAAGGTGCCGGCAACTCCGGTACGCTTTTCAGCCGGATGGATTCCGGCACAGTCTGCTGAATCAGCTCCTCCACCGAGCTGACACCGATAACCTGCAACATCTCACGGATGTCTTCCGGGCGAGGCCCGACATGTCTTCCTAAAAATTGTTCTGTAGCCATGGTTTTATATTTAAATTAGGATTTACAAACGTTTTCAAACCATGTAAAATTAGAGATTTATTTGGAATTTCGGAAATCCGGAACACATCGAAATACAACTTTCACACCGAAAAGAGAAAAGAATAAAGAAAGCAGTTGAAAATCAACTGCTTTCTTCTGGGGTGGAAGATCGGGTTCGAACCGACGACCTTCGGAACCACAATCCGACGCTCTAACCAACTGAGCTACATCCACCATTTTGCTTTTGCGCTTGCAAAGATAGATATAAAATCCGTTTCTGCAATTTTTTCTTTTCTATTTTTTCCAAAAAACCGTTTTTTATTTGATAATCAGCCTTCCCTCTTCAAGTTCCCTGGCAGCATATTCCAATTCGGCATACCACTCTTCGCCGTAGCGCTGAACCAACGCCTCTTTCAAAAAACGATAGAGCGGGATGTTCTGCTCAAATCCTTTCACCCGGGCACAACTGCAAATCTTCCACTTGTGATAATTCAACGCCTCAAACGCCGGATAACGCGTGGCACGGATGGGATACAAATGACAGGACACCGGTTTGCGGAACGCTGACTTTTTCTCGCTCCATGCCTTCTCTATGGCACACCAACAACATCCTTTCTCATCAATGGCATAGGCACACTCCCGGTTATTGACCAAAGGCGTCACCCACTCCCCCTCACAATCCTTCACAGCAAATCCCTGACTCTTCACAGCCTCCCTCCCCTCTTCCGTCATGTAAGGTTTTATCTGTTCATAGTTTTCCTCTATCCGCCCGATTTCCTCCTCTTCCAGAGGCGCACCGTAATCCCCCTCGATGCAACATATTCCTTTGCATGCCGCAAGGTCACAGGAAAATTTTTTCTCAAAAACATCCAGACTGACTATAACATCACCGATTTGTATCATAGCTGTGAATTAGTGGAGAAACGAAACAATGGAGAAGTGAAATTCATTTCTCCACTGTTCCGTTGCTCCATTCTATCCTATCAGGCTCTTTCCTGTCATTTCCGCAGGCTGCTCTACTCCCATAATCTGCAAAATAGTCGGAGCGACATCCGCCAGCACACCCTCATGCATCACTTTCCCTTTCTCATCCGTCACCCAGATGCAGGGCACCGGATTCAGCGAATGGGCAGTATTCGGCGTACCGTCTGCATTCACGGCATTATCCGCATTCCCGTGGTCTGCGATAATCAACACATCGTAACCGTTATTGCGGGCTGCGGTAACCACTTTTTCCACACAGGTATCCACAGTGGCAACAGCTTTCTGAATAGCCTCATACACCCCGGTATGTCCCACCATGTCTCCGTTGGCAAAATTCAGGCAAACGAAATCGGCAGCTTGCTGGTTCAATTGTTCCACCAACTTATCTGCCACTTCGGGAGCAGACATTTCCGGCTGCAAATCGTATGTGGCAACTTTCGGAGAAGGCACCAGAATCCGGTTCTCTCCCTCAAACTGAGCCTCACGCCCTCCGTTAAAGAAAAAGGTCACGTGGGCATATTTTTCCGTTTCGGCAATACGCAACTGCTTCAAACCGGCACGGCTGACCACCTCGCCCAGCGTATTTTCCACATTCTCCTTATCAAACAGGATATGCAAGCCCGTAAACGTTGCATCATACGGTGTCATGCAACAATAATACAACGGCATCGTCTTCATCTGCTGTTCCGGAATATCGCGCTGTGTCAGGGCAATGGTCAGTTCCTTCGCCCGGTCATTCCGGTAGTTAAAGAAAATAACCACATCTCCGGGCTGCAACAATCCCACGGGACGCCCGTCACTGGTCACGTGTACAATCGGTTTGATAAACTCATCGGTAATCCCTTCCTCGTATGATTTCTTTATCGCAGCTTCCACATGTTGCGTTTCAAACCCCGTACCATATACCAGCATGTCGTATGCCTCTTTTACCCGCTCCCAGCGGTTGTCCCGGTCCATGGCGTAATAACGTCCTATAACCGAAGCAATGCGTCCGGCGGACTGCGCCATGTGCTCCTTCAACTCCTTAATAAATCCCAAACCGCTCCGCGGATCGGTGTCCCGTCCGTCCATAAAGCAATGAACAAACGTTTTTTCGATATTGTACTCTTTGGAAATATCACACAACTTTTTCAAATGCTCCAAAGAACTGTGTACACCGCCATCGGAAACCAGCCCCATGAAATGCACCTGTTTGTTCTTCTCCCGGGCATACGTGAAAGCCTTCACAATTTCGGGATTCTGCAAAATCGTATTCTCACGGCACGCCTTGTTTATCCGCACCAAATCCTGCAACACAACCCGTCCGGCACCGATATTCAAATGCCCCACCTCGGAATTTCCCATCTGACCGTCGGGCAATCCCACATTCTCACCGCTTGTATACAATTGTGTATGCGGATAAGCCCGACTCAGTCCGTCAATAAAAGGCGTCGGAGTCGAAAAAATAGCATCGGTTTTATCCTGCTTTCCTATACCCCATCCATCCAGAATCATCAATAACGTTCTTTTCATATCTTTTCAATTTATTGTTCCTATTTCTTTATTAAAACTCCCAAAGTTAAATTTTTATCCCGACTTCACAAAAACAGGAAGAAGGAAAGCCCGGTCTTTCAAGAAAAAAGGAAAATTTTTATCGAAAAACGATAAAATTATATCGTTTTTATTGTACATCTCCTGAACAGGATTTATATTTGCATATCGAAAAACGATAATTATTTATTGAAATGCAACACAAATCCAAAATCCTGTTACGCCTGAACATTCTTTACGGCATTTTTCTGATACTCCTTTTCCTGTCCCTCGGAAATACATTTTTCAGCGGGGATTTTCAAGCCGGCCTGCAAGAAGGCTTCCGGCAAAGCATGGAAACCTGCCTGCCGGACAATGCCAAAACGGACATTTATCCTGAAATCGCATTGGAAAGGAAACCGGGGAAATATGAAATCCCGGTCACTTGCCCGACAGACACCAACATCTCCATCTTTGTCCGGGTTACGCAAATAGATGCCGCAATCAAAGGCAACCACTCCCCGTCACGCTCGATGCTTACCGGATTTTTGCTCACCACCAGCATATTTTGTTATATCGTCATTGTGGTCATTCTCGCCTTGATTTTACACTCCCTGCGCAAAAGCATCAAACGGGGCAATATATTCAACCGGGATAACATCAAGCTGATCCGCGCCATCGCCATCCTGATTATTTCCTCTTCTTTATTAAGCAGCCTGGGACGTTACATTGAAATCCGGCAAACCATCCAACTGTTTGCCGGCACCGAATGGCATCCCGTATGGAACGGCATGGAATACAAGGAAATCATCTTAGGACTGGTCATTCTGGTCATCGGAGAAATATTTGCTGCCGGATATGATTTAAGTGAAGAACAAAAACTGACAATATAACATGGCTATTGTAGTAAACATAGACGTCATGATGGCCCGGCGGAAAATGTCCCTGAACGAACTGGCGGAAAAAGTCGACATCACACCAGCCAACCTTTCCATCCTGAAAACCGGGAAAGCCAAAGCCATCCGGTTCTCTACGCTGGAAGCCGTATGCCGGGTACTGGACTGCCAGCCGGGCGACATCCTGGAATATACACCGGAAGAAGAGCCGCACAACGAAAATTAAAAACAAGTTTCATATTATTTTATAATCCTTAACTTTCGATTTATGAAAAAATTAGTATTCATTCTTGCCTTCTGCCTGCCGTTGCTGGCACAGGCAAATTCGGAGAAAATCGATTTTGTGGAATACAAACTGGACAACGGACTGCATGTCATTCTGCAAGAAGATCACACCACCCCCAACATCGTGGTATCGGTCATGTACCACGTCGGTTCTAAAAACGAAAAACCGGAATTGACCGGATTCGCCCATTTCTTTGAACACCTGATGTTTGAAGGAACTAAAAACATCAAGCGGCATGAATTCGACAAATACGTCACCCGTGTGGGCGGCAACCTGAACGCCAACACCTTTTTCGACCGCACCTATTATTATGAACTACTCCCGTCGAATGAACTGGCACTGGGCTTATGGTTGGAATCGGAACGCATGCTGCACCCGACCATCGAATCTATCGGCATCAAGACCCAAAAAGATGTCGTTTGCCAGGAAATGGGACAAAGCCGGGATAACCGCCCCTACGGACGTTTGCTGACAGAAACTTTGAAAAAAGCCTACACCCGGCATCCCTACAAACACGACGTGCTGGGTGCGGAAGAACACATCCGAAACGCCTCGGACCAGGATTTCATTGACTTCCACAACACCTTTTACGTACCGAACAATGCCGTACTGACCATTGTAGGCGACTTCAATGTAGCCGAAGCCAAAAAATTAGTCCACGACTACTTCAATGACATCCCTGCCGGAGCACCAGTCATCCAGCCCGCAATACAGGAACCGGCACAAAAAGCAGAAGTACGCGACACCGCCTACGACAACATCCAAATGCCCGCCCTGATTATGGCTTACCACATTCCGGGCATGACGTCCGACGATTTCTACACGGTGTCCATGCTGAATACGCTGTTAGCCCAGGGACAAAGCTCCCGTTTGTATTCCACCATTGTCAACGACAAACAAATGGCCATGGAACTGGCAGCAATGCCGCTCCCGCTGGAACACCCCGGTCTCTCCATCATCTTAGGACTTCCGAACATGAACGTCCAATTGAATGACCTGGAACACGAAATCGACAAAGAGGTGGAACGCCTGCAAAATGAACCGGTATCAGACCGGGAATTTCAGAAATTGCAGAACCAGATAGAAAACCAGTTGGTCAGCTCCAATGCCACCATTGAAGCCCGTGCCATGAACCTGGCATCCGCCTACACATATTACAAAAATACAAACCAGATAAACGAAGAGCTTGCCAAATACAGAGCCATCACGAAAGCCGACCTGCAAAACGCAGCCAAAAAATACTTCACCAAAGAAAACAGAGTGGTATTGTATTATTTACCCAAACAAAAATAGAAATCGTCCGGAAAGAAATTATTCCGGTAATAAACAGTAAAATTCAAAACCCATGAAAAGATATTATTTTCTTCTGTTAGCGTTATGCTTCACAGCCCTCGCTTCCGCCCAGATCGACCGGAGCAAAGCTCCCGCCTCAGGGCCCGCACCCAAAGTCAGCATCGGTGAATACGAAAGTTTTACACTGAAAAACGGATTAAAGGTACTGGTTGTGGAAAACAACAAAATTCCCCAACTGAACATCAGCCTGAACATCGTCAGAGACCCGCTCCTCGAAGGTGACAAATCCAGCTATACCCACATTGCCGGTGAATTATGGGGGAAAGCAACGGAAAAACGCAATGCCAAGCAACTCAGCGAAGAAACCGATTTCATCGGAGCCAATATGCGCACCTCTTCGACCTATGCCGGCATCAGCGGATTGTCCAAATTTAAAAACCAGCTGATGGAAATCCTGTCGGACGTAGTCCTGCATCCCTCGTTTCCGAAAGACGAATTTGACAAAATCATCCTGCAAACCAAATCCGGACTGCACACCAGCCAATCCGACCCGGCAAGCATCATGAACAACCTCAGAAATGTCACCCTGTTCGGTTCACAGCATCCTTACGGAGACGTCATTACAGAAACCACCGTTGACAACATCACGGTAGACGACTGCAAAAACTACTACCACACCTACATCCACCCCAACAATGCCATCCTGGTCATTGTCGGTGACATCACACTGCAAGAAGCCAAAACACTTACCGAAAAATATTTAGGCAAATGGAAAAGCGGGAAAACGCCCAAACACGAATATGCCGTTCCGGCACAACCCCAGGGAAGAAAAGTAGTCTTTTCCAACAAAGATGCAGCCCCGCAAGCCAGCATACAGGTAAGCTACCCCATTGACTACCACATCGGCATGCCCGACCAGCTGGCTTTAAACATCGCCAATCAAATCCTGGGCGGCGGCGACTTCCAGGCCAAGCTGCTGAAGAACCTGCGGGAAGACAAAGGCTATACCTACGGCTCATATTCCCGCATCAGTGCAGACCAATTACCCCATGCCGGAATTTTCAGCGCTTTTGCCGAAGTGAAAACCAATACAGCCGACAGCGCAGTCACGGAAATTCTGAAAGAAATGCAGAATATGACTAACGCCGAATTCAGCGATGAAGACATCCGGCGGGTAAAGAAAACCTGGGCAGGCCAATTTTCCAGAAGCCTGGAAGACCCGGCCACCATTGCCCAATTTGCCTACGCCATTGAACGGCACAAACTGCCCAAAGACTACTATTCCACATTCCTGCAACGCCTGGAAAACGTAAGCAGAGACGAAATTATCGCTGCATCAAAGAAATATTTCCATCCCGAAAATGCCTACATCCTGGTCGTAACCGACAGAAGCATGAAAGCCCAGTTATCCCGCCTGGCTACCGACGGCCAAGTAACCGAACTGGACCATTACGGCAAGCCCGTTGCAGAAGGAGCCAAAATTTCTGCCGATGTGACTCCGGAAAAAATCATCAACACTTATCTGCAAGCCATTGGTGGTGTGGAAAAACTGAAAAACATCAAAGACATGACAGTAAAATCCACGATGAACATGCAGGGCATGACAATCGAGAACTCCTACAAATACCTTATTTCACCGGAAAAACCGATGTTTATGCTGGAAGTGTCCCTGGCCGGGAACGTGATGCAGAAAATGGTATTTGACGGTGAAAAAGCAATCATCGCTGCCGGCGGAGCCACCCAGACAATGGAAGGCGAAAAAGCCGCTCAGATGAGGGAACAGGCCTATCCGATACTGGAACTGGAATTTGACAAGTTAGGCATCAAACCGACACTGGAAGGCATTGAAAAAATAAATGGCCGGGACGCCTATAAACTCAAAACCACCATCGGAGAAGCCAGCACCTATTCTTTCTACGATGTAGAAAACGGACTAAAAGTAAAATCAGTAGGCAACTCCAACGGAGCCTCACAGGAAGTGACCTTCGAAGATTACCGCCCCACTGAATCCGGATTGGTTTATCCGTTCCTGAACAAAACCAATGTACAAGGAATGCCTATCGAAATCAAAGTCACTCAGCTTGACGTCAACACCGGACTGAAAGCCGAAGATTTCAAATAATTTTTCTCATACAATTGAAAATGCCGGGACGAGAAGCAAAGTTCCGGCATTTTTTATATCAGACGTACCACCTCCGTTCCTTCGCAAAAAACCATCTGCTTTAAATCGGCCCCCTCTATGATTGCCAATCCCGCCACATCCTTATCTTCATCCCGGTAACATGCTGTCAGAAAAGGGAGCAATGCATCCCCCGCTTTCCACCTCCCCCGCTTTTCCAATACACCGGCGGAAACAAGCATACCGCCATAAAACTCCAGACCATGAATCTCCCGCAGTTCTCCCCCAGTGTCCACCACTTCCCGGACTGCCCCGCCATCCCATACCACATATCCCTGTTTAAGCAAAGGCTTGCCCGGTAAAAACACATAATTTGCCGCAATCTTCCTCATGCCCGATTCATTTTATTTTCCTGCCGTGCGGAGCGGGAAACACCTCTTTTTTGACACCTCTCCGCTTCAATCCCCGGTCCGTGGGTAAATTTGCCTGCAACCTGTTGACCTGACTGGGCGCAGTATAAGGTTTAAACAACGTAATATCCCAAAGCATCACCCGGCGAAATTTCAGCTTCGGCAAATTATCCGCCTCCAGGAAACGAATTTCCAGACGGTTATACACCGAATCGACATACTGGCTCCACTGATAACGATGTTCCAGCGTATCCGCAATCAGTCTGATTTCCCTCACTTTCAACGTATCTTTATCATCCGCCGAAATAAAACAGGCGGAAATCCGGTTGTTTTTCCCGGCATCCAGGGTATCAAAACGCACCATGACATTGAATTTATAATTTCCAGGCAGAATGCTGTCCACTACATATTTATAGGTAAAAGGGAATGTATCTATCACCAATGTATCCGGCCCTTTATAATAATTCACAGAATCATTTGCCCTCAGCTTCTGCAATACCCGTTCCTCCACCGTAACCCGATGACTCAGAGAATCAATAACAGCATGATAGATTTCAGAAAAAAGCTGGGGTTGGGAAGCATAAAAATACATACACGAATCGAAATCGGCTTTTGTAATCCCGTATTTTTCGAAAACACCGTTATAATAGGTATAATTCTTTTTCTCCTTTTCAACAGTAAAGCCCCGGTTAATACTCAATAATCCGTCTGTCGTATGCATGTCAATCAACAAAGCCGTAAACTGTTCCCGGTCCAGTAGCGTCTTCTTTTTATTGCCGCCGCATGCACAACAGACAATCAACACACACCATACCCCGTATTTGATTTTTATAAGGAAACGATTCATAATTTTGTTCTGATTTTTTTATACAACTCCGAGGAAAAAATAAAATCATTCAGATGCCGGTTGTCCGTATGCGCAATCTCGTCTTTACTGCCTTCCCAATCCTTCCGGCCTTCATGAATAAATACAATCTTTTCGCCGATCTCAAACACAGAATTCATATCATGCGTATTTACAATCGTCGTCATATCATACTCATGGGTGATTTCTTCAATCAGCTTGTCAATGACAATAGAGGTCAGCGGATCCAGGCCGGAATTGGGTTCGTCACAAAACAAAAACTTAGGCTGCAACACAATAGCCCGGGCAATGGCCACCCGCTTTTTCATTCCACCGCTGATTTCTGCCGGATACAAATTATCGGCATCTTCCAAAAGATTCACCCGGCGCAAACAAAACCGCGCCCGCTCTTCTTTTTCCTTTTCCGACAAAGAAGAAAAGAGATTCAAGGGGAATTTCACATTCTCCAATACACTCAACGAATCAAACAAAGCCCCTCCTTGGAATACCACCCCGATTTCCTCCCGTATGGCTTTCAACTGCCGCGCAGACATACACGCAATATCCCGGTTACCATACAAAATATGTCCTCTCTCAATAGAATGCAAACCTATCAGCGATTTCAACAGCACCGTCTTGCCGGAACCGCTCTTACCAATAATAAGATTCACCTTCCCGGACTCAAAAACAACATTTATATCCGACAGAACAGTCTTGTTTTCAAATGACTTATATAATCCCTCTACTCTGATCATTACAGCATGATTTGGGTTAATATCAAATTGGCTATCAATATGGCGATGCTGCTGTCCACTACCGCCTTCGTACCCGCCTTTCCAACTTCCAGTGCCCCTCCCTGTACATTATATCCGTAAAAAGCAGGAATCGAAGTAAAAATAAAAGCAAAAAACAGCGATTTTATAATGGAATACGTGACATAATAAGGATTAAAAGCAAAATGAAGACCATAGATAAAATCCTCAAAATTCACCACGCCACTCAATACCCCGGACAACAATCCACCGATAATACCGATAAAAACACTGAAAATATACAGAATCGGATTAATAACCAAAGAAGCAAGGATTTTAGGTGTCACCAGATAGGATACCGAATTGACTCCCATCGTTTCCAAAGCCTCTATCTGTTCCGTAATCTTCATACTTCCGATTTCGGAGGCAATATTACTCCCGATTTTACCGGCCAGAATCAGACTGACAATCGTTGAAGAAAACTCCAGCAACAGCGTTTCGCGGGTCAGGTAACCAATCAGATAGCGGGGCAAAAGCGGACTCGCCATATTATATGCCGTCTGCAAAGTCAGTACCGCCCCAATAAAGAAAGAGATAATGACAACCAAAGCTATTGAATTGAGTCCCAATTTCTCAAACTCCACAATCAATTCTCTGGCATATACACTGCCTTTTTCAGGACGGGAAAAGGCTTTTTTCAGAAACAACAAATAAGAACCGAATTTATATAGAAACTTCATCGGATATCAGATTACAATCAATCAACGTATTGAACAGAAAAAAGATTCGGTCTACCGGCTCTGGGAGCCTCCCGAAATTTAAGGTAAAAGTATAAATTATTCCCGGATTTTTAGTAATTCTGGAAGTCTTTTATAACCTCTTTATTTATAAGAGGTTTAAGAGAAAGG
>ERZ777305.224-NODE-224-length-96871-cov-15.392910_pt1 | contig 96871 bp, 94 predicted proteins | sample MGYA00374965_ERZ777305 | MGnify/ENA primary metagenome ERZ777305 (study PRJEB29328, sample SAMD00013331) | mouse gut metagenome | study: EMG produced TPA metagenomics assembly of the Metagenome analysis of fecal microbiota from mouse which was promoted... | reverse complement strand
GGCCGAAAGTTTAACCAAGAAGAGAGCTGTGGGCAGCACAGATTGAAAGAGAAGAAAGAAGAGAGAGATCTGAGTTGAAGACAGCATAGCGTATAGGGAATGGGAGTTGCAGACAACTCCAGTTGTAAACAACTCCGGATGGAACAGGGAAGTAAGCGGATGAGATAAGGAAGGTAGTTCAGTGTTCGGTTTTGAGGGCATGGGAGTAAATGATAAATCATTAACTCCAGTAAATACCAAACTTTTAGTTCCGGTAAAGTGCAAGCATTTAGTTTCAGCAATTTCAAATCATTAATTTTGATGAACACTTTGGAGAAAAATGCATAGTATATATAAGGAACGGCATACTATGTAAATAGCTGTAAAATATATTCCTCGATAGCTCAATGGTAGAGCACTCGGCTGTTAACCGAGTTGTTGTAGGTTCGAGCCCTACTCGGGGAGCGATGTAGTAATTTATTTCTTATATTGCTACAGTAATTAAAAGAAACATCTTATACTTGTAAGCTGTGATTCGGCTCCATGGTCAAGCGGTTAAGACATCGCCCTTTCACGGCGGTAACACGGGTTCGATTCCCGTTGGAGTCATTTTTTGTATGGTGCGATAGCCAAGTGGTAAGGCCCCGGTCTGCAACACCGTTATCGCCGGTTCAAATCCGGCTCGCACCTCTGGAAAGGGTCCCGTATATTCGGGGTCCTTTTTTACGATAACTCTGCTTATGTGGTTGACAAAGCACTGCGAGGTTGGAGAAAGTAGAGAAGGATTGAGATGAGTCACGGAAAGAAAAAGAAAACAGGAATAACGATTGTTTTGTGTATATTTATCTGCCTGCTCGGGCTGCTGGGCAGTATTTTCGGAAGTCTGCGTTACGCAATGCGTGATCAGGCTATAGATAAGCTTACAAGAGAATGGGAACTTTCTCAGATGCAGATTACCAAGATTGCGGATCGCATGTCAATGGCGCAGTTTTTTGTGGTGATGGTAATGACCCCTGAGATTGATGCCGAGGGAGCCGAAAGACTGTTGGATGCGGAATACACCAGAAACTTTATTGCTGCCAAACTAAAAGATTTTAGGGATGATCTGTTAGTAACAAACGGAAAAGGTCTGATATCTTTTGACGATATAGAGAAACTAGAGGAGGAGTACAGAGATGCGGTCACGGAGGATCTGCGATATAGCGTGACTCCCGAGGATATGGAGAGATATGAGACTACATGGGACAACCTGGGCCTGGAAGAAAGATTTATTCTGGGGGAATATAGGGAAAGATATCCTGTTCCGTTTGCGATTATAAGCGCGCTTTTATCCAACTGGTTTCTGGCTCTGACAGCTATCTCCACTATTGCACTGGGAGTGGGATTGTGGTTTCTGAATGGGCATAGTTTCAGCGGACATAGAGTATATGGTGTGGTATTGTTGGTAATAGGCGTAGCGGATTGCGCGGTATCCATGTCCTGTGGCCTGTTGGCTGACGCTGTCAATAAGTTTATCAATATGCGGAGCAATGTGATGGATCTGTTTTTTGTTCCTGTGAGTCAAATGTTCTTGATCCTGGGGGGGATTTATACCCTGCTTGGAATTATTTTTGTCCTGCTGTCTGTTTTGGTAAAGAGAAGATCCACAAGACCTCGACTGTAAAAGCGTTTGGGGTCTTTTTTACGTTAAGAGAGGTATGTCAGAGATGAGTATTATGGGATTTGTGATCGTTATTTTGATCTTTATTGTTGGGATCGGATTGGTTAACGAAAAATGGATTCATTTGCAGAGCGATATCGCTTTGGTGCTTTTTTCGCTGATCATCAGTATTGTGTTGCTGTTGGCCGGTATGCTGGCACCGGGGGAATCTATCTCACGTCCGTTGCATCAGATTGCCAGTTTTGAGTTTGAGGCATATCTGCTGGATACAGTGCTGTGCTTTATGCTTTTTGCCGGGGCCAGCAAAGTAAATCTGCGGAAGTTTCGACAGAATCTGAAAGCGATCAGTCTGTTAGCGCTGTTGACCACAGTGATTTCTTCGCTGCTGTACGGTGTGTTATTTTGGGGAGCGGCCTGCTTATTCGGTGTCCCGGTGGATATATGGCTGTGCATTCTGCTGGGTTGTATTGTGTCTCCTACAGACCCCATCGCGGCTACGGGTATATTGAATAAGCTGGGACTTTCCAAGAATGTAACTTCCGTGATTGAGAGTGAATCCCTTTTCAATGACGGAACAGGGGTGGCGCTGTTTGTATTCTTTAAAAGCATAGTGGGCCGTAGCGGTGAGAGCAATTTCCTTACAGTGATGTTTAAAGAGGTAGTGGGAGCGTTGGCGGTGGCAGTGGCGTTGTCCTTTTTGCTGGGACAGTTGATGAAACTGACCCGTGAACCGGTACGGCAGATTTTGATCAGTGTTCTGGATGTGGCGCTGGCATATGGGATCTGCGAACATTTCGGGTTCTCGGGGGTCATAGCCTCAGTGGTATGCGGTATGTATTTTGCCTATGTGATGAGCGGCCAGGAGCGAAAACGGCAGGTATATGATCCTCATAATCTGTATGTGGATTTTTGGGAGATTTTGGACAGCATTTTGAACGCGGTGCTTTTTGTGATGATTGGATTGTCGGTACTGAATGTACATATCAGTCCACACATTCTGTTTATTGTTCCGATTTCTGTTATAGCGGTGATATTATCCCGGTTTGCCGGAGTGGCACTGTCCAGTCTGCTGCTGGGTAAGGCAAGAATCCCCAGCAGCTACAGCTTGACGGAATTTGTGTCGCTGATGACATGGAGCGCTCTGAAAGGCGGTCTGTCTCTTGCTCTGGCCATGAGCACCAGAGAACTTCTGGGGCAGGAGCAGTATCTGGTGGTACTGAATACGGCGTATGTGACGATTCTGTTCACAGTGGTAGTACAGGGCTTAACCGTAAAAAGCGGATACCGGCTGATAGAACAGCACAAGGCTCGCCGGGTTCGGCGGCAGAGTGAGAGCAGATAGGGAGGGTTTAAGTGATGAAGATCATTATTGTGGGTCTTGGACAGACAGGGACACTGCTGGCGGAACGCACGGCGGCAGAGGGCCATGACACAGCGGTAATAGACAGCGACAGGGAGCGGGTGGAAAGCGTGACCAATCTCTATAATGTCAGCGGAGTCTGTGGCAGCGGCGCCTCCAAGGCCATTCTCTTGCAGGCGGGAGCAGCTACGGCGGATGTGATCATAGCGGTCTCTCCGGTGGATGAGATCAATATGATGGCATGCATGGTGGCAAAGAACTGCGGTACGCGTTATACTGTGGCCAGAATCCACAGACCTGAGTTCTCGGGGGACGGGGAGTATTTTTCCCAGACTTTTCAGATCGACTATATTACCAATCCCAAGCTGGATACCGCGCAGGAGATGTTCCGGCAGATCGGCATACCGGGAAAAGTCAAGGCGGACGCCTATTTCAGCGATGTGGCGACGATCATCCGGATAAAGATGGATCAGAATATCATTCCCGGAGGCAGCATATCCCTGCGGGAGATAAAAAAGTTCTTTGACACCGATATGCTGGTTGCAACTGTGAGCCGGGACGGAAAATTATTTATACCCGGCGGTGATTTTATAATACAGTCCGGGGACGTGGTGGGCATTATTGCCGCTGACACAGCGATCTCTCAGATCATCATGAAATTGGGGCTGACACATAAGGCGGCTAAAAGGGCCGTATTGGTAGGCGGAGGGACGGTGGCCTATTATCTGGGCAAAAAACTGCTGGAGAGTAAGCGCAGCGTTGTGATTTTGGATAACGACAAAAAGCGCTGCGCGGAACTGGCACAGCTTTTGCCGGAGGCGCAGATCAGTTATGCGGACGGTGTGGACGCGGACGTACTTCTGGAAGAAGGAATGAAAAAAGCGGACGTATGCGTATCTCTCACAGGTAATGACGATGCCAATCTGGTGATCTCCATGTTTGCCTGGTCCTGCGGTGTGGAGTCTGTGATCACCCGGGTAAATGCTACCGCCTATGAGAAGTTACTGAACAAGGTCAATATGGATATAACCATATCTCCCGCCGTTATCTCGGCCAACAGGGTCATGAGTTTTGTGAGGAACGTGACGGTGCACAATGCTAAAGGCAATGACATACAGTGCTTGTATCAGTTGGTGGGAGGCAAGGCGGAGGCTATAGAATTCATTGCCTATGACAACTGCAAAAAGCTGGGAATTGCGTTTAAACAGCCGAAGTTTAAACTGAAAAAAGACATTCTGGTGGCCATGATCATCCGCCAAGGACAGGTTATCATCCCTGATGGAAACAGCTGTATTCAGTCCGGCGACCGGATAGTGGTCATCAGTAAAAAGGGGCACGGACTGAATACGCTGAACGATATTTTTGCACTATAGCGTATTTTCCAGCGCTGCAAATACCTGTCCGATGGGTTCCTGGATGCATAGATCGGCATAGCGGTCCCTGGGGGTGGGAGACATGTTGACCACCACCAGGTGATTTCCCTGAAAATAGTCTATGAGGCCGGCGGCGGGATAGACCGCCAGAGAAGTGCCGCCTATGATCAGCACATTGGCCTGCCGGATAGCCGTGACGGCTCCGTTTACTGTGCTCTGATCCAGTCCTTCTTCATATAGAACTACGTCCGGCTTGACAGGCCCTCCGCATTTGTCACAGCGGGGGACATCCTCTGTATTCAGGATGTAGTTAAGGTCGTAAAATGCGTGGCAGTCTTCACAGTAGTTTCGCAGTACCGAACCGTGCAGCTCATAGACTTTTTTGCTGCCGGCCGCCTGATGCAGACCGTCGATGTTCTGGGTGATGACGGCATCCAGTTTTCCCATTTCCTCCAGGCGGGCCAACATCCGATGAGCAGCGTTGGGCCGGGCCCCGGGAAAGAGCATCTTGTTGTGGTAAAAACGGTAAAACTCCTTGGGATTCTTGCGATAGAAACTGTGGCTTAAAATGGTTTCCGGCGGATAGTCATACTGCTGGTTATACAGGCCGTCCACACTGCGAAAGTCCGGTATGCCGCTCTCGGTGGAGACGCCGGCACCCCCGAAAAATACAATATGGTCGTTTGTTTTCACAATCTGTATAAAGCTGTCGGTTTCTCTGGACATGAGATCCTCCTTTCAGAATGCCGAGCGGTAAGAATTACCCAGGCAAAGTGGCGTTTGAGCCGGATTGCCTGGGATCATCTGTGCTTGTGGTATGTTTTGGACTTTTCTTAGATTTCTTTATAGGCAGGGACAAATATGGGGAATGTATCGTTGCCCTTTAACTCCTTGCCGGTGGAAATCGTCACTTCCTTGTCGGTGATAATGTACTCCATCTCCACATTGTTCATAATCGTGGTGTCCTGCATCAGTATACAGTTTTTCACCACGGAACCGCGTCCTACCTTAACTCCTCTGAACAGCACGCAATTCTCGATCTCCCCCTCAATGACGCAACCATCGGCCACCATGGAATTTTTGACGCGGGACCTTCCGATGTAACGGGTAGGATTGTCGTCACGCACTCTGGTGTAGATGGGAGAGCGGTCGAAGAGAGCGTTCAGATTCTCATCCTGCAGCAAACGCATATTCTCATTGAAATAGCTGTTCTTATCGCTGATCCGTGCGGTGTATCCCGTATACTCATAGCCAAATACCTTTAATTCTTCCAGCTGCGGGGCCAGAATGTCGCGCTCAAAATAGCTGAATCCATGGGCATAGGCGTTGGAAATCTGCTCGATCAGCAGTTCCCTGTCGATGAGATATATATTCATGGAAAAATTCTGAGGTCCATGTTCCTTGGGATTGGTCTTGATCTGAGTGACCCTGCCGCTCTCCTGCTCCAGATTTAACGTATAATATAAGTCGGTGGTCAGCGTGGGCTGCAGATTCATGAAACCGTAAGGGATCTCTTCCTTTTTATAAGCGATGGTCACGTCCGCCCCGCTGGCGGCATGTGCATCGATCATGGCGTTAAAATCAAAATTGGCCACAATATTGGCATCGGAGATGACCACATATTTCTCTCTCTGCATTTTCAAAAACTCCAGTATGCTGGCCAGAGCTTCCACACGTCCGTTGTACACCTTGACAGTCTTCTCCGCAAAGGGAGGTACAATGTTCAGACCGCCGTGTTTGCGGGTCAGATCCCACTCCCGGCCGGAACCTAAGTGGCGCAGCAGGGAACGGTAATTTTTGCGTACGATTACGGAAATATTATCTATGCCGCAGTTTACCATGCCGGACAGCAGAAAGTCGATCATGCGGTAACGGCTTGCGAAGGGAATGGAAGCCATCAGACGCTCGCTCACCAGCTCGGGAACCTGATTGTCATAGCTGTTGGGGAAAATAATGCCCAGGGCATCCTGATTTGTATTTACCATAGTGATTCACCATCCTTTACATCATTTTCTACCATGGCGTTGGGGCCCACCAGGGCTCTGGCTCCCACACGTACACCGGGTCCCACTGTGGCTACGCCATTCTCACCGTTTTCCGGCATGGCACCGACCACGGCATTGACACCGATATCGGCGTTCTCAGCTACAATACAGTGCTTTACGGTGGCACCGGCATGGATCACGCTGCCGCCCATGATCACGGCATCCTCAACGGTGGCGCCGGGTTCAACCTTTACGCCGGCGAAGAGAATGGAATGCTTTACATGGCCGTTAATGCGGCAGCCGTCGGTGATCATGGAGTTTTCCACCACGGCATTGCTGCCCACTTTGTGACCGGTCATGCCGCTGTTGCGGCTGTAGATCTTCCAGCTCTCGTCAAACAGGTTGATGCCGGAGGTCTCGGGGTCCATGATCTCCATATTGGCCTCCCACAGAGAGGATATGGTCCCTACATCCTTCCAGTAACCGCTGAAATGATAGGCGTACATCTGACGGCCGTCCCGCAGCAGATTGGGTATGATATTGTTTCCGAAGTCATTGGAGGAGTTGGGATCAGCCTCATCCTCGATCAGATATTTCTCCAGAATATCCCGGTTAAAGATATAGATACCCATGGATGCCAGATTAGACTTGGGATTCTTGGGTTTCTCCTGGAATTCTGTGATCTTGTCGTTCTCATCGGCCACCATCAGTCCGAAACGGGAGGCTTCATCCCAGGGAACCTCCATGACCGCTACGCTGAACTCCGCGCCTTTTTCCTTATGGAACTGCAGAAAATCATTGTAGTCCTGTTTACAGATCTGGTCGCCGGAGAGAATGATCACATACTCCGGATCGTAGCGCTTGATAAAGGACAGATTCTGGTAGATCGCGTTTGCCGTGCCTTTGTACCAGGCAGACCCCTGTGCCTGCTGATAGGGGGGGAGTACATGTACGCCGCCGTAGAGACGGTCCAGGTCCCAGGGCTGTCCGTTGCCAATGTATTCGTTCAGCACCAGAGGCTGGTACTGGGTCAGGATACCGACAGTGTCTATGCCTGAGTTGACGCAGTTGGATAAGGGGAAGTCAATAATTCGATACTTTCCGCCAAAAGGAACTGCAGGTTTAGCCAGCTTCTGTGTCAGGGCATACAGCCGAGAGCCCTGTCCGCCGGCCAGAATCATCGCAATCATTTCTTTTGCCATACGGATTCTCCTTTTTGATACTTATTTAGTGTAAATTGCATACCACACTTTGTTATATATTAGCATTTCTAGACAATTTAGACAAGTACTTATAGTAAAAAACCCAAGTTCTTTTTTACTAAGAAAAATTTAAGAATTCCGCGGCCTTTCGGCTGTTGAGGAGCCCTGATTTTTCTGTTACAATAAGTAAATACAATGAATAAAAGGCGAAAATCCGGAGGTATTGCCATGCGGAGGAAAAAAAGGGAAGAGCTTATCCCCTATAACAAGACCAAGAGAGTCATATATGTGTACCGCCGGGGGAAAAAGCGCCCTGCGGGAGTGGCGGCAGGAGCACTGCTGCTGGGGCTGGGAATCCTGTGCCTGCTTTACTGTCTGTTTATTCTGCTGTTTGTGCGTTTCGGCTCCTGGTTTTTCCTGATATGGGGAGCCGGCGGGCTGGCATTGTGCGTATGGGGCGGCTTGCTGTACTGTCAGAAGACAAAGAGCATACCCCGGTGGGTCAAGCTCTGCTGGGGCTTGCTGGTAGGCGTGGGCCTGACGGCTTTCGTGGCGGTGGAGGGGCTGATCATGACACAGTTTGGAGCACAGGCGCAGCCGGGGGCAGATTATTGCGTGATACTGGGCGCGCAGATCAGGGCAAACGGTCCCAGCGATGTGCTGCGCCGCCGACTGGACCGGGCGCTGGTCTATCTGCGGGATAACCCTGACACCCGGGTCATAGTATCCGGCTGCCAGGGCAGCAACGAGCCGGTGAGCGAGGCCAGAGGCATGTACGATTACTTGGTGGGAGCGGGGATAGCGCCGGAGCGGATACAGATGGAGGAGGCGTCGCGCAATACCTGTGAAAATCTGGAGTTCAGCGGCAACCTGTTAAACCGCGGCGAGGACAGCGTGGTGCTTGTGACCAACAATTTCCATATGTACCGGGCGCTGCATCTGGCCAGAGGCGCAGGCTACGAACATGTGCAGGGACTGGCGGCCAGCTCTTATCCCTGGACGCTGCCCAATAATATGTTCCGGGAATTCATGGGAGTAGTGAAAGATTTCATGGCGGGGCATTTTTGAGGAAAGTTTTTTCGGTAAACCATAATTATACTTTCTGTGGATAATGGCGGACTGAAGATCAAAAGACGGAAAGAAGGATGAAGATGGAGATCAATATAGGAGATATTTTGAAACTGAAAAAGCAACATCCCTGCGGCAGCAGAGAATGGGAGGTGCTCCGTGTGGGAGCGGATTTCCGGCTGAAATGCATGGGCTGCGGGCATCAGATTATGATCGCCCGGCGGCTGCTTGAGAAAAACATTAAGGAGATATTGCCTGCGGAGTGATCTTTTTGGTGAAAAATCGGAGAAAAGTTAAGTTTTTGCTTGCTTTTCCGGAATCAGTATGGTATCATTGGTAGCTGTGATATATTAATTCCTTGCTCCCGGTGAGGCGGGGGCCAGAGACCAAAAGGAGGTAACTTATTAATGAACAAGTACGAATTAGCCGTTGTTGTTAGCGCTAAGATCGAGGACGAAGAGAGAGCACAGATCGTTGAGAAGTGCAAGGCTCTCGTAGAGAGATTTGGCGGTACCATCACAGAGGTGGATGAGTGGGGCAAGAAGAGACTTGCTTACGAGGTTCAGAAGATGAAGGAAGGTTTCTACTACTTTATCAGATTTGATGCAGAGCCTACCGTGCCTGCGGAGATCGAGAGCCGTGTCCGCATTATGGACAATGTCATCAGATACTTAGTCGTTAGACAGGACGAGGCATAAAGAAAGCGAGATAAAGCATGAACAAAGTTATTCTTATGGGACGTTTGACCAGAGACCCTGAAGTGAGATATTCTCAGGGAGCCAGCCAGACTGCGGTGGCGCGTTTTTCCATTGCGGTAGACAGGAGATTTAAGCGCGACGGCGAGCCTGACGCGGATTTCTTTAACTGTACCGCTTTCGGCAAACAGGCCGAGTTTATTGAGCGTTACCTGCGCAAAGGCGTGAAGATCGTGGTATGCGGCAGGATTCAGAATGATAACTATACCAACAAGGATGGTCAGATGGTCTATAGTGTCCGCGTCATGGTAGATGAGATCGAGTTTGCCGAGAGCAAAAATGCATCGGCGGGCAATGGTGACGGCGGATACAATGGCGGTGGTTACATGGGCGGCAATAACAGCGCTCCCGCGCCCAGCGGCGCAGGCGATGGTTTCATGAATATTCCTGACGGGATAGACGAGGAATTGCCGTTTAACTAATTGACGATTATTTAAGATGGGAGGCACTGAAAATGGCTTACAATAAAGCAGAGAAATCTGATTCTCCGATGAGAAAAAAGGGCGGCATCCGCAGAAAGAGAAAAGTCTGCGTATTTTGCGGCAAGGATAATGTGATCGATTACAAGGATACCAATAAGCTGAAGAGATATGTGTCCGAGAGAGGTAAGATCCTGCCTCGCCGTATCACCGGCAACTGCGCAAAGCACCAGAGAGCGTTGACATCCGCGATCAAGAGAGCGCGTCACGTTGCACTGATGCCTTACGTTCAGGACTAAGGAATCGCAATATTTAGATCGGAAATGACCAGTCACCTGTTTTGGGTAGCTGGTCATTTTTTGTTTTGTCAGCGAATGGCGGTACTGTTCTTGTGCAGGAAGCTGACATCAAAGATAGTTTTGCGAATGACGCATCTATTCCGGGAAGTTATACTACATAATAGCATAGGTGCATGGAAAGGGATTGGAGCCGGCCGGAACAATGAGTTCGTGGATATTAAGGCCAAGGCGGAAAAGAGGAGGGAGAGAAAAGAGGAAACCAAGACGGTGATCGGTAATCTCAAACTCAATCTTCATGTCGGCACTGAAGGCAGTAGTAATAACAAGATTGAAGTCGTAATCGAGGCCATGAGTGCGGAGGGTATCGGTATTGATAGCCTTAGATCCAAGGAAGGCGGGGCGCGATATAAATTAATGCATTTGCGGATTTATCCGGAGACATCAGAAAAAATTTTATGAAAAATTTTGTGAAAAATAGCAGTTTCTCTTGTACATTTTTAGTCTGTATGCTATTATACTTTCAGAGCATATATTCTTTTTCAGTTTGACAGAGTCATTCTCTATTCAGAACATCGGAAAGTCTATGCTAAGAATTCAACAAATAATTGAATACAGGCAGGAAATTTCCGGATAGTATTATCTCCTGCGACAAGAGCAGGGAGGTATGAAATGCACAGTCAGGTAGAGGATACCTACTTATCCCGGGCCGTTGTGGCTGCCGGGGGCACTGCCGCTTATGATGCCAACGTAAAGTATCTGCTGGCAGACAAGCAGATACTGGCACGTATATTGAAGTATACCATTCAGGAATGCAGGGATATGGAGATAGAAGATATCATATCCTGCATAGGGAATGATATTGAGGTGGCATCGGCGGCGCTGGACCCGGGGCTGAGCAATTTGGGCAGAGTCCGGGAAGACAAGACAGAGGACAATGTTCCGGGGGAGGGCACTATATTTTACGATATCCGTTTTAGCGCGCGTCTTGGACAGGCAAAAGTGAAATTTCTCATCAATTTGGAGGCACAAAAGCTGACGGGCCATGGCGCATTGGGATACCATTTGGAGAACAGGATCGTGTATTACCTGGCTAGGATGGTCTCGGCCCAAAAGAATACGGAATTTTACAATACGGATTATGACAGTCTGAAGAACGTGCGCAGCATTTGGATATGTATGGACAGCGGAGAAAGAGGAGACTCCATAGAGGAGATCAATCTGGAGCGAAAGACCGTGTATGGAGACGGGGATAATGCCCATCGGGTAGAACTGATGCAGGGAGTTATAATCAATATGCGCAGCGCGCCTGGAGAGAAACCGTCGGGAAACAGGCTGATTGCCATGCTGGAAGTGCTGTTATCCGGGATACATGTGAGAGAAAAGAAGGCAATACTGGAAAAAGAGTATGGAATGATTATGCAGGTAGAGACTGAAGGGAGGATGCAGTCTATGTGTAATTTGTCGGAGATTCTAGTTGAGAAGGGAATGCAACAGGGAATACAACAAGGTATTCTGTGTCAAAGCCGTCAGGTTATTCTGGATTTATTGGATGACCTGGGTGCTATTCCGGAGGATATTCTGTATGCAGTGCGGCAAGAAGAGAACATAGAGACGCTGCGTATATGGTATAAAGCGGCAGCCAGAACGGAGAGCATGGATGCCTTCAGAGAGAAAATGAAATGATCCGTGTATATTTTCATCCCCGTTTTCCGCTGCAAATCGATGGAATCCGGGGAAAGCTCCCGGGACTTGACAAATTAATTAGTGGCATAATGCGCCAAACTATGGTACAATATCCACAAAAGGCTGGGTCGGGCAGATAGCTGAATTGGAGAAAGACAATGGCAAAACATATGAAAAAATATATCAGATTAAAGGGCCGTATTAAGACATATCTTAATTTTATCATATATTTGGGAATCCTGCTGTGCGCCGTATCCGCGGCTGTATTTTTGATCGACTACCGCGCGGGGGGAATTGTAACCTGTTTTACCGTTTTTTACCTGGCTATCACCCTGACGCTTTATTTTTACAATAAACCTCTGGTCATGAATGAGCTGATCAGCTTTGCCACAGAATACGGACAGATACAGAAGAAACTGCTGCGCGATCTGGAGATTCCCTATGCGCTGTTGGATGACGGGGGCAAAGTGATATGGACCAATACAGCCTTTGAAATGGTGGTACATCAGCCCAAGGGCTATCGTAAGTCATTGACCGGACTGTTTCCCACTCTAACCCGGGACAGGCTGCCGGACGACAGCGGTTTGGATGAGGCGCAATATGAACTGCACTATGAGGACAACGAGTACGTGGTCCGTTTTAAGAGGATCTCCTTGAAGGAAATGGCTGAGCACAGCGATATGATTCAGGCTGAGGGATACAATGGTTATCTGATCGCCATGTATCTGTTTGATGAGACGGCGCTGCATATTGCCTTGCAGGAGGTGGACGATCAGTCGTTGGCGGTAGGCATGGTGTATCTGGACAATTACGATGAGGCGCTGGAGAGCGTTGAGGAGGTCAGACGTTCCCTGCTGATCGCCTTGATCGACAGAAAAGTCAACAAATATATATCTTCTCTGGACGGTATATCTAAAAAGCTGGAAAAGGACAAATATCTGATCATACTGCGCAAAAAGGCTATAGCGCAGCTGCAGGAGAACCGCTTTGAACTGCTGGAAGAGGTTAAGACAGTAAATATTGGCAATGAGATGGCAGTGACTATCAGCATGGGCGTAGGGCTGGATGGTCTGACCTATGCGCAGAACTATGAGTTTGCCCGTAACGCCATCGATCTGGCTCTGGGACGTGGCGGTGACCAGGCTGTAATCAAGACTCCGGAGAGCGTCACCTACTATGGCGGCAAGAGTCAGCAGGTGGAGAAAAATACCCGTGTAAAGGCCCGCGTAAAGGCTCATGCACTCAGGGAGATCATTACGGCCAAGGATACCGTGCTGGTGATGGGACACAGGATTCCGGATGCGGACAGCTTTGGAGCGACGGTGGGTATCTATAGGATAGCACAGACGCTGGAGAGAAAAGCGCATATCGTATTAAATGATGCTCCCGCGTCTATACAGCCCCTATTGGAACTGTTTCGCAATAACCCGGACTACGAAGAGGATATGATCATAGACAACCAGAGGGCAATAGAGATTGCCGGAGGCAATGTGGTGCTGGTGGTTGTGGATGTGAACAAGCCATCCATTACGGAATGCCCGGATCTGCTGCGATTCTGTAAATCCGTGGTGGTGCTGGATCACCACAGGGCGGGCAACGAGACGATCGAGAACGCAACGCTCTCTTATGTGGAACCCTATGCGTCATCTGCCTGCGAGATGGTATCCGAGATATTGCAGTATACCTATGACAACATCAAGATCCGCCCCGAGGAGGCAGATTGCATGTATTCCGGCATTATGATAGATACCAACAATTTTGTCAGCAAGGCCGGGGTGAGGACATTTGAGGCGGCCGCATTCCTTCGCCGCAACGGCGCGGATGTGACGAGAGTCAGAAAGCTTTTCCGTGAGGACGCGAACGAGTACAAAGCCAAGGCGGATGCCGTCAGTCAGGCCGAGATATATAGGCAGAATTTTGCTATCTCCGTATGTACCAGCGACGACCTCCCCAGCCCTACCATCGTGGGGGCGCAGGCTGCCAACGAACTTTTGAATATCAAAGGGATTAAGGCCAGCTTTGTGCTAACGGATTATCAGGGTAAAATATATATCAGCGCCCGGTCCATAGATGAAGTTAACGTGCAGCTGATCATGGAGCGCATGGGCGGCGGAGGCCATATGTCCATTGCCGCCTGCCAGATGGAGGGTACAGGAATCATTGAGGCGATAGGAGTATTAAAGGCTACCATTGACAGTATGCTGGAAACAGGGGAAATCTAGCGGGATTATGGAAATAGCTCTGGGGGAGATGATATTGGGTGGGAAACTCACATAACAGAAAGGATGAAGGACATGAAGATCATTTTATTACAGGACGAGAAAAAGCTGGGAAAAAAGGGTGACATTATAGAGGCCAGTGACGGATACGCCAGGAATTATATCCTGCCTAAAAAAATCGGTGTGGAGGCAACGCCCAAGAATCTGAACGATTTAAAATTACAGAAGGCAAACAGCGAAAAGATTGCGCAGGAACAGCTGGATGCTGCAAGAGCGATGGCAAAGGATCTGGAGCCCCGCCAAGTGGTAGTAAAGATCAAGGCCGGAGAGGGCGGAAAGACTTTCGGTTCCGTATCCTCCAAGGAGATTGCTGCGGCGCTGAAGGAACAGCATGGCATTGAACTGGACAAAAAGAAGATACAGCTGGCGGAGAGTCTGAAGAGCTTTGGCAACTATGAAGTATCGGTCAAACTGCATCCCCAGGTGACCGGTAAATTTACCGTAAAAGTAACAGAGGCATAAGATGGACGAATTAGCGATTAAGAGAATCTTGCCTCATAGCGTCGAGGCGGAGCAGGCGGTGATCGGCTCCATGATCATGGACAGGGAGGCTATCGTAGTTGCCTCCGAGACAGTCACAGGAGAGGATTTTTACAACAGACAGTACGGTATTCTGTTCGAGACCATGGTGGAGTTAAATGACAGAGGATATCCGGTGGATCTGGTGACATTGCAGGACAAGCTGAAAGAAAAGGATGTTCCGCCTGAGGTAAGCAGTCTCGAGTTTGTGCGTGATCTGCTGGGTATGGTGACTACCTCTGCCAACATCAAATACTACGCCAATATTGTGGCGGAAAAGTCCACTCTCCGCAGGCTGATCAGACTTAATGAGGAGATTGCCAACACTTGTTATGTGGGCAAGGAGAGCCTGGAAGTCATACTTGAGGATACGGAGAAACGAGTCTTTCAGCTGGTACAAAAACGCAACACGGAAGAATTTGTCCCGATCCGTCAGGTAGTGATGAACGCTATGGACAGGATTGAGGCAGCCTCCCGGCAGAAGGGGGCCGTGACAGGCATTGCCACAGGATTTTTGGATCTGGATTATCGGACAGCAGGTCTGCAGCCTTCGGATCTGATTTTGATCGCCGCCCGTCCCTCCATGGGAAAAACGGCGTTTGTGCTCAATATTGCTCAGCATATCGCCTTTAAGTTGGACTTGACGGTGGCTATCTTCAGCCTGGAGATGAGCAAAGAACAGTTGGTAAACCGTTTGTTTTCTCTACAATCCAGTGTGGATGCCCAGAATTTGCGCACAGGCCAGTTAAATGATGAGGAGTGGGAAAAACTGATAGAGGGCGCAGGGGTGATCGGACGCTCCCACCTGTTTATCGATGATACACCCGGCATCAGTATCGCCGAACTGCGGACAAAATGCAGGAAATTGAAACTGGAACATAATCTCTCAATCGTTATTATAGACTATTTACAGCTGATGTCCGGCAGCGGCAGATCGGATTCCCGGCAGCAGGAAATATCCGATATATCCCGGGCGCTGAAAGGCCTGGCCCGTGAACTGCATGTGCCGGTGGTAGCGCTGTCCCAGCTCAGCCGCGCGGTGGAACAGAGACCGGACCACAGGCCCATGATGTCGGATCTGCGTGAGTCCGGTGCCATAGAGCAGGACGCGGATGTGGTAATGTTTATATATCGGGACGACTACTACAATCACGATACGGAGAAAAAGGATATTGCCGAGATCATCATCGGTAAGCAGAGAAACGGTCCCATCGGAACGGTGGAATTAGCCTGGCTGCCCAGATATACTAAATTTGCCAATCTGGAAAGATGACGGTTACATCATACATATAATATACAGAAGAGAATGGAGGGAAAATCCGTTCTCTTTTTGTGTTTTGGGATCATGTTAAACAGCAAACGGAACTCTAAAACAGCATATTTCCAGACAGCGCGCTAGAATGCTCAGGCGACATAAAGTGACCTATACGGTTTACCAAAATTGTGTGATGGCAGGGAAAATGCGGAACTCTAAATAGAAAGGGGAAAATTATGGGAACTTACCTACTCATATCGGATGCAGCCAAGGCTGTCAAGGTAGAGAGTCATGTGCTGCGCTATTGGGAGGAGGAACTGCGTCTGCCAATCAAGCGCAACGAACTGGGGCACCGCTATTATACGCAGGAGGATGTAGAACGTTTCAGACAGATCAAAGCTATGAAGGAAAGGGGACTACAGTTGAAGGCAATAAAGATGATTTTAAAAGACGGGAAATTAGATGTGCTTCCACAGGAGAATTTTGCAGGCGCAAATATGGGAACCGAGGTACAGGATACAGTTCAAAACATGGGGGCGGATCAGGCTATGGCCATAGAGGTGGTATCTGTGAGGGACACTGACAGGAACGAAGAGGAGGACGAATATTCCACAGTAGTACGGCAGACTCCCCCGGAACCGATAGAACACCACTCGGCAGAACTGGCGGCAGAAAATAGAGAGGAAAAGGCTCGCCGTCTGCAATGGCTGTTGCAGCAGCTGATTCGGGAAACTTTGCGTGAGAACAATCAAGAGCTTTGCCAGAACATCAAAGAAAGTATCATCAAAGAGTTGGACTATCAGTTCCGCAATCAGGAGGAGCGGGAGGAGGAGAGAGACCGGCAGGCCATAGCCCGCAGTGAGGAGTACTATCGTAAGATGGACGAGCTGTTGTGCAAAAAGACCCGCAGACGCACTGAAAAGCGGGAGAAGAAGGCGAATGCCTCATCTCAACAGTCCACTGTTTCCAAGCCACCCGCAGGCAAGAAAAAAAGGCATTTCGTTTTTTGAAATGCCTTTTTACTCACACACATTTACGATTACTCTTCGCTGATGGTACCCACAGGACACTGGCCCGCACAGGAACCACAGGAGATGCAGGTATCGGGATCGATCACTGCAACACCGGAATCCATGCTGATCGCGCCTACAGGACACACACCGGCACAAGCACCGCAACCTACACAAGCGTCACCTACTACAAATGCCATACTCTTATCCTCCCTAATGAATAGTATAGATTGATTAACACACTATTTATTGTAATATAGAATGCCGCTGAATACAAGTATTATTTTTGCTCTGCACGGCGTTTTTTGATGCCGTCCAGAATTATCTGCTTCTTCTCCACTACCTTGTCTTTTTCCATGGCGGGAACGCCGGCCAGTTTATACGCTATACCCAGCTTTTTGTATTTGGCTTCGCCCATAGTGTGATAAGGCAGGACGTCCAAGGCTTTCAGATTGTTAAACTGTCCGATAAAATATCCCAGATCAAAAAGGTATTTGTCATCATCCGTAATACCGGGCACTACCACGTGACGTATCCACATATCTACATCTTTCTCGTTTAGATAGGCGGCAAATTCCAAGATGTGTTGGTTGGGCTGGGAAGTCAGTTCCTTGTGTTTGTCGGGATCGATGTGTTTGATATCCAGCATGACCAGATCTGTCAGCGTCATCAGGCGATCCAGTTTTTCAATCCACGCCGTATTGGATGGATTAAAAGCGATACCTGAACTGTCTATACAGGTGTGTATATTCTTCTCTTTTGCCAGAGTAAAGAGATCGATCAGAAAATCCACCTGCATCAACGGCTCTCCTCCGGTGACAGTCAGGCCTCCGCCGTTTTGATAAAACGCGCTGTTTCTTTCGTATTGCTCAATAATATAAGAGGGTTCCATCATCGTGCCGCCGTTCATTTCCCAAGTATCGGGATTGTGGCAGTAGGCGCAACGCATGGGACAACCCTGCACAAATACAACAAAACGTGTTCCGGGACCGTCAACGGTACCAAAGCTTTCCAGTGAATGAATTCTTCCTTGCATAAATTGTTGCATCTCCCTTCGTGAAGGTAATTACATAATGTTTTCTGTATAAAATATTATTCGGTCATTCAAAATACTATCAAAACCCGAACATAATTATTATAGCAGAAATGCCAGAAAATGAAAAGATGGATTTGCATGGGATTAGTATATCCGAAAACGCAAAAAATAGAAACAACAAAAAAGGTACTTGAAATTTCACAACACAGTGACTATAATTCATCTTGCCAGCCAAAAGAAAGTCCGGCTGTATGGGAGTGTTGTATGACATATATTAAAGGAGAAAGATATGGGCTTATTTGATTTGTTTAAGGGTTCTAAAAGTGATCCGGCGGATTCGATTCCCCAAAACGACGCGGAGAAATGGGCCGTGGCTGCATATGCGCTGTGGTCTGAATACTGTGGGGGAAACTGCAAATATTTTGGCGGGTATGAGAAGAACCGCAGCAATGCCAGCATGGCCAGAGGAGTGCTGAATCGGGATTGGGCAGTCACCAACAAGCAGGGTGTGGCAGAGACAGTGGATTATCTGATCGCGGAGAAAAATAATGTGGGTGATGAGGCCCCCAAGGCGGCATTTAATTATGGCTGTGCCGCCAATATTGCGGCGAGAGGATACCTGGGAGGCTATCTGAGCAAGGAAGAGATGATGGCTGAGACGGCTAAAGTGGCAGGAGTTATACGCGCTCACTATCACTCATGGGAGGAATATGCCCAAGCCTACATCCAGGGTGTTGGAATGGAGAGTGGTGTAGCGGATAAAGTGGCGGAATTTGAAGAGAACTATAAGAGGCTTGTATCCATGCCGGATGGGCCCTATACGGTGGACTGGGAGACTCCCATAGGTTGAAACATCTGTATTATTGAAAGAAACAGTAGCGGTGTTCCTTAATGTGAGAAACAGTTGCCGCTCAGAAAAAGTCCGTCTGATGAGAAGATCTTATAGGTACTTACAAAGAGATGTGCCCCATTTGGCGGAACTAGATTTCATAAAGGGAATTAGAATATTAGGCACATGAAAAGAGGACGCTCCTTAAAGGAACGCCCTCTTTGTATATGGCTTTTTCTTTTGGGATATCCCAATTAGATGGCCTCGTGGAACGTACGGGAGATAACGTCTGCCTGCTGTTCCGGAGTCAGCTTAATGAAGTTTACGGCATAGCCGGACACGCGGATCGTCAACTGGGGATAGTTCTCAGGATGAGCCTGAGCATCCAGTAAGGTATCTCTGTTTAATACGTTCACGTTCAGATGATGACCGCCCTTTGTGGCATAGCCATCCAATAAATTTACCAGGTTATCAACCTGTGCTGCACTTACTGCCATAGTTTTTTCCTCCTTATTATTTGCGATGATTTTGGTTATGCATCTGCCGGACCACTGCCCGGCAGATGCCGCATTATATTAAACTTTGTAGCGTCTACTGGAAATCATCCAGTCCCTGTTGCAGGGTGGGTACGCTGCAGGCCAGAGGGGTGCGGGAGCAATCCGAGCAGCCCATGGTCTGAACAGTTTTGTTTCCCTCGATATCGTCACGATCCACATTGATGTGTCCTGTGCCGCTGGCCATGCCCTGATCGAGCATTTTTACGAGGTCATCAATCATCTTGTTCTCGTCCATATATACCTCCTTCCCGGCTCCAGCCATCGCAAGTTTTACTTGCTAAGATCCAGCTCGATGTCTCCGGAAAATACCTGATCCTCCTTGCCCAGAGCGCCGGGGATGATGGTAAAGGTATTGGAAATACCGTCCTGCGCGTCATTGAAAGGCAGCTTGGATACGGAAGACAGGGATGCTACCGCACCGTGGGTATCACGGCCGTGCATCGGGTTTGCGCCGGGAGCGAAAGGCTGACCCTTTCTACGTCCGTCAGGCGTGTTACCTGTTGCCTTACCATAAGTTACATTGGATGTAATGGTCAGGATGGAAGTGGTCGGGAATCCATCTCTGTAGGTATGGTGTCTTCTGATTGCGGTCATGAACTTATGAACAACGTCCTGCGCGATGCTGTCAACACGATCGTCATCGTTACCGTACTTCGGGAAGTCACCGGTGGTCTTGAAGTCAACAATGATGCCGTCCTCGTCACGAACCACTTCAACCTTGGCGTATTTGATCGCGGACAGGGAATCTGCCACGATGGACAGGCCTGCAACGCCGGTTGCGAAATATCTTCTTACATCTCTGTCATGCAGGGCCATCTCAGCTCTCTCATAGCAGTACTTGTCATGCATATAGTGGATGATATTCAAGGTATTTACATAGACATCAGCCTGCCACTCCAGCATATCGATGAACTTGCTGTATACATCGTCAAAGTCCAGAACATCGCCGACAACGGGACGATACTTGGGACCAACCTGTTTCTTGGTAACTTCGTCCACACCGCCGTTCAGCGCGTACAGCAGACACTTTGCCACATTGGCACGTGCGCCGAAGAACTGCATCTCCTTACCGATTCTCATGGAAGATACGCAGCAGGCAATGCCGTAGTCGTCGCCGTGGGTCACTCTCATCAGATCATCATTCTCATACTGGATGGAAGAGGTGTCGATGGAGGTCTTAGCACAGAAACGCTTAAAGCCCTCAGGCAGTCTGGTGGACCACAGTACGGTCAGGTTGGGCTCGGGTGAAGCGCCCAGATTGTACAGTGTCTGCAGATATCTGAAACTCATTCTTGTAACCATGTGACGTCCGTCAACGCCCACACCGGCCAGAGACTCGGTTACCCACACGGGGTCGCCGGCGAAGATCTGGTTGTACTCGGGAGTACGGGCAAACTTGATCAGACGCAGTTTCATGATAAAGTGATCGATGAACTCCTGAATCTGCTCCTCGGTGAACACACCGTTCTTTAAGTCTCTCTCAGCGTAGCAGTCAATGAAAGTGGAGGTACGTCCCAGAGACATAGCGGCTCCGTTCTGCTCCTTTACGGCACACAGATAGCCAAAGTAGGTCCACTGGATAGCCTCTTTTACATTGGCAGCGGGCTTGGAGATATCGCAGCCATAGGAGGCAGCCATCTCTTTCATCAGTTTCAGGGCTACGATCTGCTCGGAGATCTCCTCGCGCAGACGGATCACGTCATCGGTCATCACACGGCCGGTGGAATCCTTCTGCTCCTGCTTATCCTCGATCAGTCTGTCAATACCATACAGAGCGACTCTTCTGTAGTCGCCGATGATACGGCCGCGGCCATACGCATCCGGCAGACCGGTAATGATATGGGAAGAACGGCAGGCTCTCATCTCCTGATTGTAAGCGTCGAAACAGCCTGCGTTGTGGGTCTTCCTGTGGGTGGAGAAGAACTCGCTGATCTCGGGATCAACCTCATAACCGTTGTCGGAGCAAGCCTTCTCTGCCATACGGATACCGCCGTAGGGCTGCAGGGATCTCTTGAAAGGCTTGTCAGTCTGGAAACCGACGATGGTCTCCTTGCTCTTGTCAAGATATCCGGGGCCGTGAGAGGTAATGGTGGAAACAACCTTGGTGTCCATATCCAGAACGCCGCCGGCCTCTCTCTCCTGCTTTTGCAGGTCCAGTACCATCGCCCATAAATCTTTTGTGTTTTGTGTAGGACCGGTTAAGAAGGAATCGTCACCATCATAAGGATGATAGTTCTTCTGGATGAAATCACGAACATTGATTTCCTTCTCCCATTTGCCGCCTACAAACTCGTTCCATTCAGGTCTCATTTGAAAAAGCCTCCTATCTAATATTTGAATTAGTGAATGTATATGTGTTACCTCTAATCCTATGCCCTTATTATATGAGAAAGAATCTGGATAGTCAAGGCTGCCAGTGTACTTTTTCCTGTACATAATTGCTATTTTGGAATTGGATTTTATTAAAATTTTATAAAAACTGTCTATAAAAGATTGATTCCTGTAAAAGAAGTTTTGAGCCCAAGTAAGTTTTGTGTTGAAAACACGGTTAGGCTTGTCAATAGAGGGGAAAAGTATTATACTGAAAAAAGTAATTTACGCATCATATGATAAGGAGGTACAAAGACATGGAAGGCATTACCAAGGAGATGACTATAGGCGAGATCCTGCGGAAGAACCCGGATGTGGCCCCGATCCTGATGGAGGCAGGCATGCACTGTCTGGGCTGTCCCTCGGCACAGGGCGAGAGCTTGGAGGAAGCAGCGATGGTACATGGAATTGACATCGAAACGTTAATGAAGAATATTCAGGAGGCGTAAATACCTGAAAACCATAAAATAGCTGTCGCGTTTTGCGGCAGCTATTTTTTCAGTTTGCGCGCCATGGGCGGGAAACTTAGATATGAGTAAGAGTCTGTAACGCCCCTTCGGGAATCATTGGGTCGCAGTGCTCCTCCAGATAGGAGGGCGTGGAACTGTTTACCTTCACAAAGGAACCGTACTCCGACAGTACATTACAGCAGCGGTTAAAGTCGGCGGCCTCCTTCTGGGGATGGGACAAAAGCAGCAGATAACAGTTCTCCCGGCTGTCCTTATACAGTGAGCTGGTGCCCACGGCATCACTGGAAATAGCGGCGGCAGCCTTCATCAACGTGTGCAAGGAGCGGAACTTTAACATTCTCATCAACTGCTTGCTTTCCGTCTCCTCCGAAAGTTTCGCGGCGGGTACGGCTACGTCCTCACCGCCCTGAAGCCTGCGGAACAGATCCAGCACTTCGTCCGCGGCGGACCCGGAGTTCTCATCTTCGTCCTCCTCCAACTCCTCGTGTACGGAGGGGGCGAACCGGGCAAAACGGGTATCCAGCTCCTCAGGGTCTTCAACTTTTGTTATGATCAGTACGATGCATTCCGCGTTCATGGGAATGGCCTCGATCATCAGCGGAATGTCCTCAGCCTCAAATCCAAATTCAAAATTGGCCTGCTGCATCATATCTCTAAACAGATTCTTAGCTTTTTCCGTACCGTAGGCCAATTCGCTGATCTGAAGCTCACGGCTGGCCAGATCTTCCTTGGTCAGGGTACAGCGTATCTGGTTTTCACTTACCTTCTCTATCTTCATGGGATTGGCTCCTCCTCTCGAATTCGCGCCTGACAGAACGATTTTCTTTAACAGCATATACTTTCCCAGGTTTTTCGTCAATAGACCTGGGAATGTTTTTAGAAAAAATTTAATTTTTCCACTTGCCAAAATTCGGCAGATGACATATAATGCATATCAGAGATGCTCCCCGACAATCGGTACAGGAAGGGAGGCAGGCGGTCAAAATATCTTTATTTATTCCGAAGATCCGGAACGTTTCGTTCCTCTCATCCTTTCTATTTATAGTATGAGTCGCAATGTTTTTGTGCTATAATATATTCAGGATGTCTTACAAGCGGTTAGTGCGTGCTTGATCGGTCTATATAATATATTTCCCACTTTTTAATTTTAAGTCACATTATAATTCAAAATCTATATTTTCATTTTTGCGTTGTACTGTCGGAGCAGCTCTGGACCAACTATTTCCCGCGTTATCCTAACACAGATATGGAATTTGCTGGCATAATATATCACATTTTTAACCTTTTGGATGTACAGCATATGGGAGGAGGGATAATTTGAGCGAAGGAGAAGTCCAAAGCGTCCGGGAGATGATACGGATGCAGCTGCAGAAAGTACAGGAGAGGGGCGTAGGTCTGTATATGGATGACAGACCCGCCACTCCGGATGAAGTGGCCTGCCGATATGTGCAGGAACAGAATGTCTACATGCCCGATTATGTTCTGAACGAAATGGGCATTCTTGAACAGGTGAGATTTGACAGGATCGGTCCACAGTAAGCCATGGATCAGTGCCCCGGCACAGGCGGAACGCGCGCATGCGGCGGAGAGTGCCTCTCTATCTGAAATCGGTTGATAAAATTTGTTTGACGTTCTGCCGTATTTTGTCAAAATAGGTGATGACGTTGTCGGAATAGTTTGGTATACTATTACATATCGGCGGAAAGGGAGTTTTCCTTTTCGCTGGTATGTGTGGTAATTTATATTATTGGTAATTCTACTTATATTATTACTTATTATTTAAGAAGGGAAAGGTACAAACATTTATGAAAAAGGCAATTCCGGTAATCATTGCAATTCTGCTGATCGTGGTGATAGGGGCGGTAACGCTTGTCGGTATGCTGGTGGACAAGTACTCCTACTCCAAGGAAAGGGTGGACCTTGTGGAGTATTACGGATTGCCGGTGGAGCAGGCGGACAGCTGGGCGGCTGTATATCTGCAGGATGAGAGACTGGAACAGCTGGCACCGCTCAAAGACGGAAAGTGCTATTTTCCCATGGATATGGTACACCGGTATTTTAATGATACCTTTTACGCGGACCGGACGGAAGGGATACTGTTGTATGCGCTGCCTCTGGAGGTGGTGCGTGTGAAATTGGGTTCCACCGTGGAGGAGCGGGAAAGCGGAAACCAGGATATGGGCTATGTGATCGCCTACGAAGAGGGCGGGCAGGTCTATATCGCCGCGGACTATATACAGCGTTACAGCAATATGACGTTGCAGTACTCTCAGTGTCATGTACAGATATATACCAAGTGGGGGACTGCCACGGAGGCTGTGGTTGCGAAGGATACAGCGGTCCGGGTAAAAGGGGGTATTAAGAGCGAGATCCTTTGGGATATTCCCGCAGGCAGCCGGGTAAAGGTACTGGAGCAGATGGAAACCTGGAGCAAGGTGCGGACCGAAGACGGTTACATCGGATATGTGGAGAACAAGCTGCTCACGAATATGGCGGAGATACAGGAGATCCCCGTGACCGACTATGTGGAACCGGAGTACAGTTCGCTGCGTCTTCCCGGTAAAGTGAGTATGGGATGGCATTCCATAGGGGGAGTGGGAGGCAACGACACGCTGGAGAGCATGGTGGCAGGTACCAGGGGCATGAATGTGATCGCTCCCACATGGTTCAGTTTAAGCGATAATGAGGGGAATTTTCAGAGCTTTGCCAGCAGTTCCTATGTGGAACGGGCTCACGGCATGGGATTACAGGTCTGGGGGGTGCTTGACGATTTCAACTATAACAAAGTGAATCAGGCGGGCATCAACGACTATCAGATCCTGTCGTCCACTACGATCAGAGGCAGATTGATCGACAATATCGTGCAGGAGGCGTTGAATCTGAATCTGGACGGCATAAATATAGACTTTGAAAAAGTGACCAAAGAGTGCAGCGATCACTATGCTCAATTTATACGGGAACTGTCCATTGCCTGTAGAAAAGGAGGGTTGATCCTCTCCTTTGACAATTATGTCCCCTTTGACTTTAATGACCATTACCGCAGGGACGTGCAGGGAAAGGTGGCCGATTATGTGATCATAATGGGCTATGACGAGCACTGGCACGGCAGTGGAGATCCCGGTTCGGTGGCCAGCATCGGCTATGTCAGCAGCGGTATAGACCGAACTCTGGAGCAGGTGCCCAAGGAGAAGATAATCAATGCCCTGCCGTTTTACACGATCTTGTGGACCATAGACGGAGCTACAGTAACCGACGAGTATCTGCTGCTGTCCAATACCAAGGACTATCTGCAACGGATAGGCGTGGAGCCCGTTTGGGATGAGGAGACGTCCCAGCTGTACGCGGAATGGCAGAGCGGAAATAAGACGCATAAGCTGTGGGCGGAGACGGAAGAATCCATACAGGTTAAGCTGAATGTGATGCAAAACAAAGATATCGCCGGAGCGGCCGTGTGGCAGATCAGCTATGGCACACCTGAGGCGTGGGAGTTGATAAGCGCCTATGTAAACACTCCGTGATCCTCACGGTATACGGACAAACCGTGAGACATATATTGATAACTAAGAAGAGACAGCGTATTTTCGGGCAGCGCGCCCCCGGCGGCGGGACGCTCTGAAACAGTCTGTAATCGCTCGTCGGCGCTGTGTGCTGACAGGGAATATGCGAGCTCAAAACAGGATGTATAGTAAATATGAAAGAGCGGAGGGAAAAGGCTTTTTCACTGGCGCTGGGCGCGCTGCTGGTTCTGTCCATGTTATACGTGGCCCGCAGCGCGGCGGTGCTTGTAACCGGGAAGAATGTGGAGAATACGGAGGAAACGGTAGAACAGCAGATATGTGTGGTGATCGATGCGGGCCATGGAGGGGATGATCCGGGTAAAATAGGGATCAACCAACTGCTGGAGAAAGACGTGAATCTGAGCATCGCCCTCAAACTGCGGCAATATCTGGAGGCACAAGGCATCAAGGTGGTGATGACCAGAGAGGATGAAAACGGACTGTATGACAGCGGTGTACCCAATAAGAAAGTACAGGATATGAAGAGAAGGGTTGCCCTGATCGAGGAGACGGCACCTGCCATCACCGTCAGTATTCATCAGAACAGTTACCCGGAGGAATATGTGCACGGTGCCCAGGTATTCTACTATAATGGCAGCAGAGACGGACAATTGCTGGCACAGCTGCTGCAAAGTCAGCTGGTGCAAAAGCTGGACCCGGAGAATCACCGTCAGGTCAAAGCCAACGACAGCTATTATCTGCTGAAAAAGACGGATGTTCCCATTGTGATCGTGGAGTGCGGTTTTCTGTCCAATCAGGCGGAGGCGGAGCTGCTGGGGCAGGAGGAATATCAGGACAGAGTGGCCTGGGCAATACATATGGGCATATTGCAGTATCTGGCAGAGACTGGGGAATAAGAGGATCACGGTAAAAAAGAGAGTGATTAGACAAATCCGGTAAAGTATGATATGATATGCATGGAACCGATGCATAGATCCCAATATTATGAGCAAGGTATAAAAGAATGAATACAAAGATCGTAACGATACAGGGCCAGGGAGACGCCTTTTCGGACGAGGAAGAGCGGGCTCTGCAGGAGGCTGGCGAGATATTGCGGGGCGGCGGTTTGGTGGCCTTTCCAACCGAGACAGTGTATGGCTTGGGGGGAGACGCGTTTAACCCTGCATCAGCCCGTAAAATATATGCCGCCAAGGGCAGGCCGTCGGACAATCCGCTGATCGTCCATATCGCCCGGCTGGAGGATATGGACAGGGTGGCCGGACAGGTGCCGGAGGCAGCCCGGCAGCTGGGCCGGGCTTTCTGGCCGGGACCATTGACCATGGTTCTTCCCAGAGCGCGGAATGTTCCTGTGGAGATTACGGGAGGACTTGAGACGGTGGCGGTTCGGATGCCCTCTCATCCGGTGGCCCGCAGTCTGATCGCCTGCGGCGGAGGATATATAGCCGCTCCCAGCGCCAATCTGTCCGGCAGGCCTAGCCCTACATCCGCCCGGTATGTGATTGAGGACATGGACGGAAGAATTGATATGATCATTGACGGCGGAGACGGGGAGATCGGTCTGGAATCCACCATCGTTGATCTCACGGTTGATCCCCCTCAGATCTTACGCCCCGGATTCATCACCCAGGAGATGCTTGCGGAGGTGCTTGGGCGGGTCAGTCTGGATCGGACCGTTCTTGACGCTGACAGCGGACAGGCTCCCAGAGCGCCGGGGATGAAGTACCGGCATTATGCTCCCCGCGGAGAGATGACCATCGTCTCCGGGCAGACGGCTGAGGTTACAGCCTATGTCAATGCCCATGCCGCGCAGGATTGCGCCCAGGGGCATAAAGTGGGGGTTATAGGTACAGATGAGACGCTGCCGGAGTATCGCGCGGATTTGGTATGCAGTCTGGGCAGCCGCCGGGATGAGGAGAGTATTGCCAGGCATTTATATGGTATTTTACGTCGCTTTGACGACGAACAGGTGACACGTATATATTCGGAATGCTTTGATACCATGGGACTGGGACAGGCCATTATGAACCGCCTGCTGAAAGCGGCGGGACACAGGCTGGTGGTGCTGTCCGGTAACCGGGAACGATAATTTTCTGACATAAATGGCAGGAGGATGTTTTGGCGCATCCGGTATTGGTGCGCGGAAAGGAGTATATATGATAGCAATAGGGAGTGACCACGGCGGTTACGATTTGAAACAATGTGTGATCCGGTATCTGGAGGAGAGACAGATCCCTTATCAGGATATGGGATGCGACAGTAAATCATCTGTGGACTATCCGGTTTTCGGCAAGGCTGTGGCTCAGGCAGTATCTGAGGGCAAATGCGAGAAAGGAATCGTGATCTGCACTACCGGTATAGGCATCAGCATAGCTGCCAACAAAATACCGGGAGTACGTTGCGCGCTGTGCTCGGATACTTTGTCGGCCAAGATGACCCGGCTGCACAATGACGCGAACGTGTTGGCTATGGGCGGAGGAATGATCGGCGACAATCTGGCGCTGGATATTGTGGAGACCTTTTTAAATACCCCCTTTTCCGAGGAGGAAAAGCATAAGAGAAGAGTGGATATGCTGGGGTAGGGCCGCAGCGGAACGAAAGAGCACAAAACAGCAAGGCCCGTACGAGGCCCAGAGAATTTGCGGACGCGCGCGTCCGGAAATTGCTCTGCGGGTAATGGCATCGGTAGGGCCGCAGCGGTACTATATATGGAGGAAAATACGATGGCAAAAGTAGTGATCATGGATCATCCTTTGATCCAGCACAAGATTGGGTTAATTCGCAGAACGGAGACAGGCACCAAGGATTTCAGGCAGACCATCAGCGAGATCGCCATGCTGATCTGTTATGAGGCTACCAGAGATTTGCCTCTGGACGAGGTGCGGATCGAGACCCCGATCTGTGCCGCCACAGTGAAAGAACTCAGAGGTAAAAAGATGGCGATCGTTCCCATTCTGCGGGCGGGATTGGGCATGGTGGATGGTATGCTGAATCTGATCCCCGCAGCTAAGGTAGGGCATATCGGCCTTTACCGCGACCCGGAGACTCTTAAGCCGGTAGAGTATTACTGCAAGCTCCCCGCCGACTGTGCCGAGAGAGAGGTGTTTGTGGTAGATCCCATGCTGGCTACCGGCGGCTCCTCGGTAGCGGCGATTCAGATGCTGAAGGATAAGGGATGTAAGAATATACATTTTATGTGTATTATTGCCGCCCCTGAAGGAGTGGAATTGATGAAACGCGAGCATCCAGATGTGGATATGTATATAGGTGCGCTGGATGAGAAATTGAATGATCACGGCTATATCGTGCCTGGTCTGGGAGACGCGGGAGACCGTATATTCGGCACCAAATAAGAGGACAGGCTATGAGCGGAAAGAGACAGGACTATATCAGCTGGGACGAATACTTTATGGGGGTGGCTCAGCTGTCAGGTATGCGCTCCAAAGATCCCAGCACCCAGGTGGGGGCCTGCATAGTCAGCCGGGAGAACAAGATCCTTTCCATGGGCTATAACGGTTTTCCCAACGGCTGCGCGGACGAAAGTTTTCCATGGGCCAGAGAGGGAGATAGTGAGCTGGATACCAAGTATCCCTTTGTGACTCACAGCGAACTCAATGCTATACTGAACTACCGGGGAGGCTCTCTGGAGGGCACCAAGCTGTACGTGTCACTGTTCCCCTGCAATGAATGCGCCAAGGCCATTATTCAGGCGGGTATCAAGACTGTCGTATATGCCAGCGACAAATATGACGGCCAGCCTTCCAATATAGCGTCCAAGCGAATGTTTGACGCGGCTGGCGTACAGTATATCCCTTACTGCGGAACAGGCAAAAAAGTGGAACTGGAACTATAGAGCTTATGAAAACAAATCGTAAAAGAGGAATAAAGCGAAGAATTGCGTTTCTGGTGGCGGCGGCTCTGATACTATCCGATGTGCCGTTTACTTCGTATGCCACCAGTTCCACCAGACAGGAGATTGCGGACAAGGAGAATGAGAAGGATGAGCTGGAAGATCAGCTGGATGCCAGTCAGCAGCAGATAAGCGGGCTGAAGGGAGAACAGAAGACTCTGAGGCAGCAGCTGGCGGATCTAAACGAGCAGCTGACGGCGGTCAGCGATCATCTGGCAGAGCTGGAACAACAGATCCGCACTAAAGAGCAGGAGATCGAAGAGGCTACGCAGGCCCTTTCGGAGGCCAGAGAGAGAGAGGCCTGGCAGTATGACTGCATGGAAAAACGGATTCAGTATGCCTATGAGAGAGGGCAGGAAAGCCTGCTGGAAATCTTTTTCAACTGGGACAGTTTCGCTAGATTCCTAAATGCTTCCACCTATATGGAGAGCGTCGCCCAGGCGGATGACGAGATGCTGGATCAGATCATCCAAACCCGGGAGTTCATCGAATCGGAGGAAGTCAGGCTTCAGCAGGAAAAAGAGGAACTGGACTATCTGAAGGTTCAAGCTGAGGCGGATAAAAGCCGCGTGGCAGGCCTGATCAGCCAGACCAGCAACCGTATGGCGGACTATGCGGACCAGATCTCCGATGCGGAGAAGGAGGCCCGGGCGTATGAGGCCAACCTAAAAAAGGTGGAAGAGGATCTGGAGGCCCTGAAACTGAAACTGCAGCAGGAGATCGCCATGTCCCAGAGGGCGGCTAACGCCACCTGGCGCAATATATCGGATGTGACATTTGTGGAGGGTGACCTGTATCTGCTGGCCAATCTGATCTATTGCGAAGCCGGAGGGGAACCCTATGACGGAAAGCTGGCAGTGGGCGCGGTGGTAATAAACAGGATGCTGAGCAGCGTTTATCCGGATACGGTGGTGGGCGTGATCTATCAGAGAAGACAGTTTTCGCCGGTGGGAAGCGGCCGACTGGAGTTGGCTCTGGCGGTCAACAAGGCCAACGCCGACTGCTACAGGGCGGCGGAGGAAGCCATGTCCGGCATGAGCAATGTGGGGAACTGCGTGTATTTCCGCACCCCTATAGAGGGTCTTACCGGTATTTCCATAGGGGGACATATTTTCTATTAATATAGAATAAGTATAGTATAGGTATAAAAGGCCCCGGACTTTTACAGTCCGAGGCTTTCTATCTGCACCTGTAGCTGGTCGAATTTATCCTTATATATATAAGTGAGCAAATGGTCCAGCTGCCGCAGGGCGGCGCAAAGCTGGGCGGCGGTCAGCAGACCGGCATCGAAGGCTTGAGCCAGTTCATCCAGATCTACCACTTTGATACGGCCGTCAGGATAGATGATAACATCGGCCAGCAGGTCCGTGGCGGTCAGAGTATGGGCCTGTTCATCGTGGGCATACTCTACTATATCGCAGTACCAGTACAGCAGAGAACCGTCCTGGCGGTAAAATTTGCTGATCTTGAACCCTTCCTTAAGAAAATAGCAGGAGCAGCCGTGGCTGAACGATATTTTGGGATTTAGGGTTTTCCAGGAGGTGATCACAAGATCATCCGTCTGCTTTACTATGAGATCGTCTTTTAACAGAATGCATTCGGCGGGAATCAGGCGTTTGCGGTACAGTTGTAATTCGCTCATATGGCCTCCTCTCATGGACAGAAAAAAGCTCCGTTGTCTAATAAAATGATACTACAATGTCCATGGACAGAAGTCAACTTTATTTTCCTCAAAATTTTATAGTTTTTTCAAGGATATCGCCTGTGGGCACTGGACTTTTTGGTAAATTTTATATATAATAATGAAATGAATAAAAAACCGCCCTATGAGAGGAAAAATAAACAGGATAAGAGCGTATACCGCGCGTTGGTTCTGATCATGCAGTTTGGAATCAATATGCTGGTACCCATCGGCATCATGTCCTGGCTGGGGATACTGCTGGACCGCAGATTCGGCACATCATTTTGTATGGTGCTGTTCTTCTTTATCGGTGCCATTGCCGGATTCCAGAATATTTGGCGGATGGCTAAGTCGGTCTATGAGGAAAAGCCCGGAGGCCGGGAGATGAGCGAAGAGAAGAAAAACCAGGATGAGCAATCTTAGCTTTGGGCCTGATTACCAAAGGGCCGGACGCTGCCGGACGGGCAGATAGGAGTAGGATGATCAACAGATTGAGAGAGATGAATCGTGCCTTGCTGGAACTAAACCTTGGCATTCTGGCTTGCGGCATGGTCTGCCAGTTCGCCGGTATGTGGCTGGCTAGACAAAAGGGATCATATGCCGTCGCTCTGTGGCTGGGGATCGCGCTGGCACTGCTGGGTTCCTGGCACATGTACAGAACCATCGACAGAGCGCTGGACCTTGGGGACGGTGCGGCCAAGGCTATGATAGCGGGCAGTATGCTGCGTTACGGGGTGTTGCTCATAGTGCTGGGGATCATCATGGTCACGGACCTGTTGAATCCTCTGGTGGTCTATCTTGGATATATGATGATGAAAGTAGCGGCGTATATTCAGCCGTTTACCCATAAATTATGCAATATGGTTTTTCACGAGACAGATCCGGTGCCTGAAGCGCTGCCGGAGGAGGCGGAGCCTGAGCCGCAACAGTAAAGAAGGCTGGTTCCTTTGTGAGAGACATGTTGGTGAGAGGGAGGTGAGAGTATGCAAATTGGACCTGTGTTATCCTCAGCAGACGAGATCGATTTTATGATCCATGGCCTTTTTAAATACAGTTTTTTCGGCCACGAGGTGTGGATAACAACATCGCATGTGTGCATTTTGATCGTCATGCTGATCATTATCGGCTTTGCCATAGCCGCGAACCGGGCTATGAGAAAGGCAACGGAAGTGCCATCCGGTTTTCAGAACGTGGTGGAGCTGATCGTGGAGAAACTGGACGGCATGGTAGACAGCCCCATGGGAAAGAACGCCCCCAGATTTTACAATTATATTGGAACGGTATTTATATTTATCTTTCTATCCAATATATCTGGTCTGCTGGGATTGCGTCCGCCCACTGCGGACTATGGCGTTACGCTTCCGCTGGGTATCCTCACTTTTGTGCTGATTCATTTCAATCAGTTCAAGTACCAGAAACTGAAGGATATCTGGGTGGATATGTGTTCTCCGCTGCCGCCGTGGCTGCCTATCTGGTTTCCGATCAATCTGATCAGCGAGATAGCCGTTCCGGTGTCCCTGTCCCTGCGTCTGTTTGCCAATGTGCTTTCCGGCACGGTGATGATGGCGCTGGTATACGGGCTGCTGAAATGGTTTGCCGTGATATGGCCGGCGGCGCTGCATGTGTATTTTGACTTGTTCTCCGGAGCAATTCAAACCTATGTATTCTGTATGCTCACGATGACATATATCAATAATGCCATCGGAAGCGAAAACTAAATAAAAAAGGACGAAAAACAGGAGGAATCAATTATGGAATTCAACACTGAATTTATTTTAGGATGTTCTGCAATCGGTGCGGGTCTGGCGGTTATCGCCGGTATCGGACCTGGTATCGGACAGGGTATTGCCGCCGGTCATGCCGCCGCGGCAGTGGGACGCAACCCGGGTGCCAAGTCCGCGATCACTTCCACCATGCTGCTGGGACAGGCCGTTGCCGAGACCACAGGTCTGTACGGTCTGCTGATCGCCATGCTGCTGCTCTTTGTTAAGCCGTTAGGTAAATAAGCCTCTGAAATATATTAAATCTACGCCGTATACGGCGTGTAGAAGAAAGGAGGCAGAGAATGATACTTTTAACGGCTCAGGAGCCTATGGAAAGACTCTTTGATTTGGACTTCCAGCTGCTGGCGGACTCATCGCTGATGATCATCGCGATCTTTATTCTGTTTTTGGCGCTGAGTTATTTTCTGTTTAATCCTGCCCGGAAAATGCTGCAGGACCGTCAGAACAAGATCAAAAACGAGCTGGACGATGCCAAAAGCAGTATGGAGCAGGCCACCGAACTGAAGGAAGAGTATGAGGCCAAGATAAGAGATATCAATAGAGAGGCGGAAGAGATTCTCAGCGAGGCCCGCAAGCGCGCGCTGGAGAATGAGAACGAGATCGTCGCCAAGGCCAGGGAAGAGGCGGCGCGGATCATGGAGAGAGCCCGCACGGAAGCCCAGCTGGAGAAACAGAAGATGGCGGATGAAGTGAAACGGGAGATGATAGGTATTGCCGCGATGATGGCTGGCAAGGCCGTGTCGGTTTCCATGAACGCGGATATCCAGGACAGTCTGGTGAACGAGACTCTAAAGGAGATAGGTGATAATACATGGCTAAGCTAGTGGAACAGACATATGGAGAGGCCCTGTTCCAGACTGCCGTGGAAACCAATCAGGTGGACGCATTTCTGGAGGAGGTAAACCTCATACAGACAGTGCTGAAACAGAATCCGCAGTGGGATGGGCTGATGAGACACCCCAAGATCACCAAGCAGGAAAAAGTGGAGATCATGAAAGGCGCGTTTGGGGGTAAGATCAGCCGGGAGATGACGGGTTTTCTGGAACTGATCCTCACAAAAGAGAGATACGGCCAGCTGCAGGCTGTTTTCCGGTACTTTACTGACAAGGTAAAAGAGGAAAAAAAGATCGGTACGGCCTATGTGACCACGCCGATGGAGCTGTCTGAGATCCGCAAGGCGGACATACAGAGCAGACTTCTAGCCACTACTCCCTACCTGACCATGGAGATGCACTATGCGGTGGACCCTTCGCTGATCGGCGGCATGGTGATCCGCATCAAGGACAGAGTTGTGGACAGCAGTATCCGCACAAAGCTGGCGGAGATGAAGAAAGAATTATTACAGATCCAGTTGGGATAAAGCCAACCGGAAGAAAGGTGCGAACCAACCTATGAATTTGAGACCAGAAGAAATAAGTTCCGTGATCAAGGAACAGATTAAGCGGTATGCGTCTGAGCTTAATGTATCTGATGTGGGTACGGTCATTCAGGTGGCGGACGGCATCGCCCGTGTACACGGTCTGGAGAACGCCATGCAGGGCGAACTGCTGGAATTTCCCGGCGAAGTATACGGCATGGTGATGAACCTGGAAGAAGACAACGTGGGTGCGGTACTCCTTGGCAGTCATAAAAACATTAACGAAGGCGATACGGTAAAGACTACCGGAAGGGTAGTGGAGGTTCCGGTGGGCGACGCCATGCTGGGACGTGTTGTGAACGCGCTGGGACAGCCCATCGATGGCAAGGGCCCGGTACAGAACGACAGATATCGTAAGATCGAGAGAGTGGCAAGCGGCGTTATCACCAGAAAGTCAGTGGACACACCGCTGCAGACAGGTATCAAGGCTATCGACGCCATGGTGCCCATCGGAAGAGGACAGCGTGAGCTGATCATCGGTGACCGTCAGACAGGTAAGACGGCTATTGCCCTGGATACCATCATCAACCAGAAGGGGCAGCAGGTAAAATGTGTTTATGTGGCCATCGGTCAGAAGGCTTCCACCGTGGCCAATATTGTGAAGACGCTGGAGGAGTACGGCGCTATGCAGTATACTACAGTAGTGGTATCCACGGCCAGCGACCTGGCACCTCTGCAGTACATCGCCCCCTATGCCGGCTGCGCTATAGGAGAGGAGTGGATGGAGAACGGCGAGGATGTGTTGGTGGTATATGACGACCTGAGTAAACATGCCACGGCGTATCGTACACTCTCCCTGCTGCTTCGTCGTCCCCCCGGGCGTGAGGCATATCCCGGCGACGTATTCTATCTGCACTCCAGACTGCTGGAGCGCGCGGCGCGCATGAGCGAGGAGTACGGCGGCGGTTCCCTGACGGCACTGCCCATCATCGAGACCCAGGCCGGCGATGTGTCGGCTTATATTCCTACCAACGTTATATCCATCACCGACGGTCAGATCTATCTGGAGACGGAGATGTTCAATGCCGGTTTCCGCCCGGCCGTAAACGCCGGTCTGTCCGTTTCCCGTGTGGGTGGCGCGGCACAGATCAAAGCCATGAAGAAGATCGCGGCGCCTATCCGTGTGGAGCTGGCCCAGTACCGCGAGCTGGCGGCGTTCTCTCAGTTCGGTTCCGAGCTGGATGCCGACACCAAGGAGAAACTGGCTCAGGGTGAGCGTATCAAGGAAGTGTTGAAACAGCCTCAGTATCAGCCCATGGCGGTGCAGTATCAGGTTATCATCATCTATGCGGCTACAAACAAGTATCTGCTGGATGTGCCTGTGGATGAGATCACCCGTTTCGAGAAGGAGCTGTTTGAGTTCTTAGATACCAGATACGCGGAAGTTCCCCGGGCCATCGCGGATGAGAAAGTGATCTCCCAGCAGACAGAAGAATTGCTGGTAAAGGCTATCGGAGAATTTAAGGCGCAGTTTAAGTAAAGCGTAGCGATCGCAGGCTGAGCCTGCGATATGCGGAAAGGAGTATATATGGCATCGATGCGCGATATCAAGCGTCGCAAGGGAAGCATACAGAGTACCCAGCAGATCACCAAGGCCATGAAACTCGTTTCTACCGTAAAGCTGCAAAGGGCTAGAGCCAGCGCCGAGAATTCCAAGGCATATTTTAATTGCATGTATCAGACCGTGAATCGTATCCTGACAAGGGTAGGCAGTCTGCAGCACAGATATCTGCAGTCCGGCGGCTCCGGTAAAAAGGCAGTGGTAGTGATATCCTCCAACAGAGGACTGGCGGGGGGATACAACTCCAACATTGTGAAACTGGTTACCCGTCATGAGGGCTGGAATAAGGAGGATATACTGATCTATGCCGTGGGCCGTAAGGGCAAGGATGCCTTTGTGAGAGAGGGCTATGAGGTGCGGCTGGATATGTCCGATGTGGCGGAGGAATCGGCCTATCCGGATGCTATGCTGCTGTGCAACGAGCTGCTCAAAGCCTATGCGGACGGAGAAGTGGGAGAGATCTATCTGGCTTATACTTCGTTCAAGAATACGGTGAGCCATATTCCCACGCTGTTAAAGCTGCTGCCCGTAGTGCAGGATGTTCAGAGCGATGGGGAGGAGCTGGAGGCGCCTATGAACTTTGAGGCAGAGGATGAAGAGGCTCTGGAGATGATCATTCCCAAGTATGTGACCAGCCTGATCTACGGCGGTCTCATGGAAGCCGTGGCCAGTGAGAACGGGGCGCGAATGCAGGCAATGGATAATGCCACCAGCAATGCGGAAGAAATGATAAGTGATTTGACGCTGAAATACAACAGGGCTCGTCAGGGCTCTATAACACAGGAATTGACGGAAATCATAGCCGGGGCAGAGGCGATCTCATAGCTTTTGCCCGCGGGGATATTTCTATTAGAGCAATACCGCGGTCAAGTCCGCGATATGCATGGAGGTTTATATGACAGGACAAAATAAAGGAAGGATTACCCAGATCATTGGCGCGGTGCTGGATATCCGTTTCAGTGAGGGCCGGCTGCCGGAGATCAACGAAGCTATTGTTATTCCCGGCAAGGACGGCGGCGAACTGACGGTGGAAGTATCTCAGCATCTGGGCGACGATACGGTGAGATGTATCGCCATGGGCACAACCGACGGCCTGGTGAGAGGCATGGATGCCATCGCTACAGGCGCGCCTATCACAGTGCCTGTTGGAGAGAATACACTGGGACGTATTTTCAATGTACTGGGTAAACCCATTGATAACAAACCGGCGCCGGAAGGGGTATCTTACGAGCCCATACACAGGGCCGCGCCGGATTTTGAGGAGCAGTCTACGGAGACGGAGTTGCTGGAGACCGGTATCAAGGTGGTGGATCTGCTGTGTCCCTATCAGAAAGGCGGTAAGATCGGTCTGTTCGGCGGTGCCGGCGTAGGCAAGACAGTGCTGATTCAGGAGTTGATCCGCAATATTGCCACAGAGCATGGCGGCTACTCCGTATTTACCGGCGTGGGCGAGCGTACCCGTGAGGGTAACGACCTGTATCATGAGATGAGCGAGTCGGGAGTTATCGACAAGACCACCATGGTATTCGGCCAGATGAACGAGCCACCCGGAGCGAGAATGAGAGTGGGCCTGACGGGTCTGACCATGGCGGAATATTTCCGTGACAAGGGCGGTAAGGACGTACTGCTGTTTATTGACAATATTTTCCGTTTTACACAGGCAGGCAGCGAGGTGTCCGCGCTGTTGGGACGTATGCCCTCCGCGGTGGGATATCAGCCTACGCTGCAGACGGAGATGGGCGCGTTGCAGGAGCGTATCACTTCCACGAAGAGCGGTTCCATCACTTCCGTACAGGCTGTATATGTGCCTGCGGATGACTTGACAGACCCGGCTCCCGCCACCACATTTGCCCATCTGGACGCCACAACTGTGTTGTCCCGTTCCATCGTGGAGTTGGGCATTTATCCCGCTGTAGATCCTCTGGAGTCCACCTCCCGCATTCTGGACCCCCGCATTGTGGGTGAGGAACATTATAAGGTGGCTCGCGGAGTGCAGGAAATCTTGCAGAGATACAAAGAACTGCAGGATATCATCGCCATACTGGGTATGGATGAACTGTCGGAGGACGACAAGCTGGTGGTATCCCGTGCCCGTAAGGTACAGAGATTTCTGTCTCAGCCTTTCTTTGTGGCCGGTCAGTTCACAGGTCTGGAAGGAAAATACGTGCCTATCAATGAGACCATTCAAGGCTTTAAGGAGATACTGGAAGGCAAACATGACGATATCCCGGAGAGCTATTTCCTGAACGCCGGCAGTATTGATGATGTACTGGCCAAAGTGAAATAGGGAAAGGCGGTTTCCATGGCAGAAAATAATTGTTTTACATTAAAGATTATTACGCCAAATCGAGTGTTTTATGAGGGTAAGGCGGAAATGGTGGAGCTGAACACCTCCGAGGGAGAGATCGGCGTGCTGCCGGGCCATCTGCCCATGACAGTGATCGTGAAACCCGGAATACTCACCATCACGGAGACGGAGGGAGAGAAAGTCGCGGCCCTGCATGCGGGGTTTGTGGAGATACTTCCGGATCAAGTTACTATTTTGGCGGAGATCATCGAGTGGCCGGGTGAAATTGACGCTGCCAGGGCCGAGGCCGCATTGGAGCGTGCCCGCGAGCGCATTCACGAACATACCAGCGATACCGACCTGGCCAGGGCGGAGACTGCTCTGCTGCGGGCTATGGCCCGTATACAGGCCATAAAATAAGTTGTCTGGGGAGCTGCGAAAGCCGGTAACGGCGAGTATGACGGATGCATATGTTATAGAAAAAGAAAAGGTATCACAGGCATGGATTTTGAACGCAGGATTTTACCTTTTTATATGACATATCCGACAGCAGGTTATGAGAACGCGGCCCTACACGGACGGCAGGATACGGACGTGCTGCGCGATCTGGAATATTTCAGACAGCTGTATCCGGCGGCGGTGAGGCGTTATCAGATCAGAACCGCCGAGATTCTGGATAAGATGGATTATGAGGGCAGTGTGATCTATGACGAGTATCCTGACCGCTACACACTGGAGCGTCTGGCAGACAATGTCGCCGACATTCTCCGGCGTGAGGAGAACGGGCAGAATCCGGAACGGGAGGATGCTGCCGGAGACTGGGAACAGAAACGTTCTCTGATCTTCGTACTTCTGATGAATGAAGTGTATAAGCGCCGCCGAGGCGGCAGTAGAGGATTTTTCAGCTTTAGCTGACAGCACTTACAACAGGCAGAGCCACGGGAACCTAAGGTTTTCGTGGCTCTGCGTTAAAAGAAAAACATGCGGCCCACTGAGGGCGGAAAGAGGATCTGAATGGATGAGCTTGGCAGACTGCTGGAAGAAATCATGAACGAAAAACTGGTGCAGGCAGTTCTGAGCAACAGCCGGGACGCGGCATATGGGGACAAGCTCAAACTCCGGCCGGTGATATTAAAGGACGGGCTATGGTTTCAAAGCGTCAGATATGTGGGCAAGCAGGTGTTTCATCAAAATCATGGCGCTGGGGAGGCATGCAGCTTGATCAGAGAATTGCTGCGGGATAAATTCCGGCAGTGCGAGATCACCTCCCAGGAGCAAAGCGTCACCGTCTTGGTGAGCAAAAAGGGAAAGATGACCATAAAATCCCGTCGGAGGGTATGCGATGCCCAAATAGATCTTTCCCACAACAGAGAAAAACAATATATATTGAAAGAGGGCTGTCCGGTGGATTTTCTGATAGGGCTTGGCGTTCAGACCCCGGATGGCAGGATCGCTAAAAACAAATACGACAAATTTCGCCAGATTAATCGTTATCTGGAGTTTATTGAGGATATTCTGGATCAGCTGCCCGGGGAGGGTCAGATCCATGTGGTGGATTTCGGCTGCGGTAAGTCCTATCTTACCTTTGCCATGTACTATTACCTTCATGTACTGCAGGGCAGGGATATCCGTATCACTGGTCTGGATCTGAAGGCGGATGTGATACGGCGTTGCAGGGAACTGGCTGCTCAGTGCGGATATGAGCAGCTGCATTTTCAGGTGGGAGATATCAGTACCTATGAGAGAGAGCGTGAGGTGGACATGGTGGTGTCCCTCCATGCCTGTGACACGGCTACGGATTACGCTCTCCAAAAAGCCGTGGACTGGGGATCTAAAGTGATCCTGGCGGTGCCCTGCTGTCAGCATGAGGTCAACGGACAGATTCACTGTGAAAGCCTGGCTCCGCTGTTGCGCTATGGTATCATAAAGGAGCGCATGTCGGCGTTGATCACGGACGCCATACGGGCCGGACTTTTGGAGCAGCAGGGCTATGAGACACAGATCTTGGAGTTTATTGACATGGAGCACACTCCCAAGAATCTTTTGATAAGGGCGGTGAAGAAACCGCGGCATATGGTCAAGAGACAGACCGATGCCACTCTGGGGGAGACCATGGAACTGCTGGGCGTAGACCCTACGCTGGCGCGTTTGCTGAATAGGAATAATATATGAAGAAATTGATAATCAAATGGCTGATCTTTCTGCTGACCTTTGTCGTGGCGTTATTGGTTGCAGGCAGGGTCATGAATCATGACAATCAGAATATGACCATGGAGTTGTCTGCTGCCAGCTTTCCCGTTATCACAATGGAAAAGGACGGTATCGCCTACAATGAACTTCATGGGTATGCCCAGGCCATGGACATTGCCTACCAGCGGGGGACTATCGCGGAGCTGGGGGAGAACAGAGAGCTCATATTTAATATTGAGACATATGGAGTAAAGGTGCAGGCAATCCGAATGGAGCTGCGCAGCAGAGACGGCAGCCGTCTCATCGAAAACACCGATATCACGGAGTATGTGCCAGAGAGCGTTATAAAGGTGGAGACTGCCCTGAAGGATCTGATCGAAAAGGATACGGAGTACTCTCTGGTCCTGGTGCTGACGGATGAGTCCGGAAGGGAAATCTGGTATTATACCCGGGCCATATGGAGCGATAATACCTATGGATACGAGAAACTGGCGTATGTGAAAGATTTTCATGAGAAGACTTTTGACCGGGAGGCTGCCAAGGATCTTGTTAAATATCTGGAGAGCAATTCCCAGGGAGATAACACCACCTTTCACAGGGTGGATATTCACAGCAGTTTCAGCCAGATCACATGGGGTGATTTGGGGGTGCGGCGTTTGACGGAGCCTGCCGTCAATCTGACGGAGCTGGCAGAGCAGACCGCCTCAATGGAACTGCATTATCTGGTAGCTACAGGCAGCGGAAAAGGGCAGATCTGCTATCTGGTGGAAGAATTATATCGTATAAGGTATACCCCGGAGAGAGTTTATCTGCTGGAGTTTGAGCGGACTATGGACCAGATTCCCGCCATAGAGGGTAACATCTACGGCAACGATAAGATCATGCTGGGCATCGTGGGAGAGGATACGGCCCTGGTGGAGAGCGAGGACGGCAATATCGTGGTCTTTGAGGCCGCGGGGAGGCTATGCAGTTACAATGTGACTACCAATAAACTGGCACTGCTGTTTTCTTTTTACGAGGATAATTCCCAGAATGCCAGGGTGCTGTGGGATGATCGGAATATATATCAGCAATACAGATTGAAGATCCTGGACGTGGATGAGGGAAACAACGTGCAGTTTGCCGTATACGGATACATGAACCGGGGACGCCATGAGGGAGAGGTAGGTATCCAGCTGTATATCTATAACAGCGATCAAAATACCATTGAAGAGCTGGTATATATTCCCTATGACAAGTCCTATGAGATATTGGAGCATGAACTGGACCGGTTGCTGTATCTGAATCGGGAGGGTAAGCTATATCTGTATCTGGATCACAGCATCTATGAGGTGGATACCAAAGAACGGGTGAGTAAGCGGATCGCCTTGGTGGAAGACGATGAGGCCATGGTCATTTCGGACAGTCACAAGATTGTGGTGTGGTGGCAGGACCACAGTTTGCAGATCATGAATCTGGGCACGGAACAGATCACACAGATTGATGTGGGAGCGGATGAAACCGCCCGCCCCCTGGGATTTATGGGGGAGGATGTGATCTATGGCGTAGCAAAACGCGAGGATGTGGTGAGCGATGCGGTGGGACGGCAGCTTTTTCCCATGTACCAGGTGTGCATCCGGGACGCCTTTGGCAAGCTGTATAAAGCGTACGAATGGGAAAATATCTATACGCTGTCCTGTCAGGTGGAGGAAAATCAGATTATTCTTGAACGGGTGCTGCGCCGGGAAAACGGTAGTTTTGTGGAGACAGCCCAGGAGCATATTTTGCACAATACCACCCAGGATGTGAGCAGGAATCAGCTGGTGGTGGCTGCGGTGGACATCTATGAAAAGCTGGTGCAGATCCAGGTGCGGAAAGAGATAGATGTGAAAGCCTTGCAGATACTGACCCCCAAGGAGGTAGTATTTGAGGGGGGCAGAAATATTATGCTGGCCCAGGACAGTGAGCAGCAGAGTTATTACGTGTATGATAAAGGGCATATAGCCGGAATCTACTATACGCCCGCCAAAGCCATCGATCAGGCCGATGCCTGCTCCGGGGTTGTGGTGGATCACAGCGGCAGGACCATATGGATCAGAGGGAACCGGGTACTCCGCAATCAGATCATGGCTATCACAGCCCAGACAGCTACGGAGGAGAGAGGGAGTCTGGCCGTGTGTCTGGATACAATACTGTCCTTTGAAGGAATCGTCAGAAATTCCCAAGACTTGCTGGGCCGGGGCAAGTCTGCCATACAGATACTGGAGGAAAATCTGGAGGGACAGGCACAGGTGCTGGATCTGGGAGGCTGCAGTCTGGATGCCATGCTGTACTTCCTCAACAGGGATATTCCTGTGATGGCGATGCTGAAAGACGGAGAGGCTGTGTTGCTCACAGGTTTTAACGAGTTCAATGTGGTCATCATGGAACCCTCCACGGGAAGACTGTATAAAAAGGGTATGAACGACACCAGAGCATGGATGGAAGAGAACGGCAATCCATTTATCACTTATATTATAACACAAGAGTAGGGAAACAAAGGAGCGGACCGGATGAAAGTTGTGAGCAAGCAGAGAAACAGCAGGATGTGTTTTATCTGCGGGATGGACAATCCTGTGGGGCTGAAAGCCCAGTTTTACAATATGGAGGACGGCAGCGTCATGACGCCGTTCCGGTATAAAGAGGAGCACCAGAGTTTCCCCCAGAGAGTCCACGGCGGTCTGGCGGCAACCATGCTGGATGAACTGGGCCTTAGAGCGCTCTGGGCGCAAAAGGGGGAGGAAATCTTTGGCGTGACTATGTCCATGGAAGTAAAATACAGAAAGCCCGTACCCTATCAGGAAGAATTGGTGGGAAGAGGAATCCTAATAAAGGATACCCCCAAATTCGCCGTTATAAAGTCGGAGATATACAGCCCGGACGGAATACTGCTTGTCCATGGGAACGTGACCTATATCAAGCTGAGTGTGGAAAAAATAGCTAAGAACGTGGCCGCCCATGAAGAAATGTGCTATTTGATAGAAGATGACGTGCGGGAGCTTCCCTTCTAACGACTACTTTTTCTTATCAATTATAGGAAAAATATACTTTTTATACCTTTGCAGCACAAAGAGCAGCAGCATCCCCAGGATGCCGCAGGACAGCACTTCGCCAATGCCCACGGTCAGCATGAAGTAAGGAATGGAACCGGGTATTCTGTAGGCGAAGTACAGCACCGGGGGCACGATCAGAGTGTTGGCTACGATGGGGGGAAGAGGCGCCAGCCATTTGCAGCGTCTCAGCAGGTAAGTGCCCACAGCACCTAACAGTGTGGCGACACTTCCGAAAACCACATCCCAGACTATGGCACCGGTCAGCAGATTGCTGATCAGGCATCCGAGAAACAGACCGGGTATAGCGGCAGGGGTAAAAAACGGCAGGATGGTGAGCGCCTCGGAAAATCGCAGCTGGACGGCATAATTTGCCAAGCCCAGAGAATTGGCCAGCAACGTAAGAACCACATAGAGGGCAGCGATAACCGCTGCTTGAGCGACAAAAAGTGCTTTACTGTTTTTCATTGTATGAATCTCCTTTAGTATTTTTTTAACGAGTGGAAGGTCTCGAACACTCGGTTTGGAAATTAGCTCCCGCAACGAAAAACAGTTTAGCACATTTTTATGGAGATGGCAAGGGGACTTTATTTAGACGGTCAGTCCCGCTTTGATAAGCCGTTTGCGTACCGGACCGCCCAGGCTCAAGGTGACGGCGATCTTGATCAGGTCGGCGGGGATATAAGGGATCACACCGATCCACAGCGCCTCTGCAAAGGAGCGTTTTACCAGATAAGCCAGCCACAGGGTGCCAAACAGGTACATCACCGCCGTACCCAATAACATACCGACCATATGAAGAGGCCATTTGGATGGCCATTTGCCCACAAAAAAGCCGGCGAGCAGAGACAGGAAGATATATCCCAGGAGGTAGCCGCCAGTGGGACCCAATACCTTGCCCAGACCGCCGGAAAAGCCAGTGAACACAGGCAGGCCTGCCAGACCCAGTAAGAGATAGACCAGACAGCTGAGAGTTCCCCATTTCATACCCAGCAGGTAAGTGGCCAGCAGGATTCCCAATGCGCCCAGAGAAATGGGAACCGGACTTATGGGCAAAGGAAAGGAAACAGGTCCCAGCACGCAGGTTACAGCAGTCATCAAACCGATCAATGCAATTTTTTTTGCGTTCATTCTTTTTCTCCTAATCTTAAGTTATATGACCCTTTTGAATAAGGGTAGAACCAAAATGTAAACCGAATTACACAATGAGTATACAATCAAAACTAGAAAATGTCAACTGTTTCATAAAAACAGTTGACATTCGCTGGCCCGTATAATATGTCTTACAACTCCCCATTTCTATATTTTGTCACTATGCTCTGAATCCTCTCATTGGGATTAAGCAGGTCGCTGATAGAGGAATCATGGTTCAGAGTATCGATGATATATGCGATATATTTACTCATATCGCAGTTGATATACCATTCCCGCTCCAAAAGCTCCGGCGTCTGGTAGATCAGGTTTGTGGTCAGTATTCTTGTGATCAGGCCACTCTCATATGCCCTGTCAAATTTCTCCAGACCGCCGGTAAACAGCCCGAAAGTAGAAAATACAAATATCTTACCGGCTTTGCGCTGTTTTAAAGCGGCGGCAGTCTCCAGGATGCTGTCTCCGGAGGAGATCATATCGTCAATGATGATCACGTCCTTGCCCTCTACGCTGGAACCGAGAAATTCGTGGGCGACAATGGGGTTGCGCCCGTCCTCTATCCGGGTGTAGTCCCGGCGTTTGTAGAACATACCCATATCCAATCCCAGCACGTTGGCAATATAGATGGCTCGTTTCATGCCCCCCTCATCCGGGCTTATGACCATCATATGATCGCTGTCAATCTGTAGATCCTTTACATGGCGCAACAGGCCCTTGACAAATTGATAGGCGGGCTGTACGGTCTCAAAGCCGTTTAGGGGGATGGCATTCTGCACGCGGGGATCGTGGGCGTCAAAAGTGATGATATTGTCCACCCCCATACCCACCAGCTCCTGTAAGGCCAACGCGCAGTCCAGAGATTCCCTGGCGGTTCGTTTGTGCTGGCGGCTCTCGTACAGATAGGGCATGATCACCGTGATCCGCCGGGCCTTTCCGCCTACGGCGGCAATGACGCGTTTCAGATCCTGATAGTGGTCATCGGGGGACATACGGTTCTCATGTCCGCAGAGAGAGTAGGTCAAGCTGTAGTTACAGACATCTACCAGCAGGTACAGATCACAGCCTCTGACGGATTCCAGGATCATACCTTTGGCCTCACCGGAGCCGAAACGCGGGACCTTGGCTCCCAGCAGATAGGAGTTCCTCTGATAGCCTGCAAAGGCAAGGGAATCCCTGTGCTCATGCTCCCGTTCCGTCCTCCATTTCACCAGGTACTTGTCCACCATATCGCCCAACAGCCTGCATCCTTCCAGGGCTATGATTCCAAGAGAACCTACAGGAATAGTTTCTAGATTGCGTTTTTCCTCGCGGTTTGGCATGAATGACATCCTCACTTTCCTGAAAATCTTTTTTTGTACAAACGAATATCCGGACCTGTCAGCTTACACAGGGAATAATTGCTGGTAATGCGGGAAAAAATACGGTCGGAGTAGCGGTCGCGCATCTCTTCCAAGCTTAGATTGGTGGAGATTATGGTGGCCTTTTGACGCAGATGCCGCTCGTTTAACAGGGAGAACAGCTGTGAAGTCACAAAATTGTTGGTCATTTCCGTTCCCAGATCATCAATGATCACCAGATCCCCTGTGTAGATGTCTCTACAGAAATTGTAAAGAGAGTCCTTTGCTCTTGCATCAAAGCTGTACCGTGCCAGAGTTTCAAACAGGCCGCAGGCGCTGAAATAGATAACAGCCTGTCCCTGGGACAGCAGTTCCCGGGCAATGCACCCGGAGAGAAAACTTTTTCCCGTTCCTACTGTACCATAAAACAATAAATTTTGGTAGCTTTTTTTGAAATCATCCACGAATTTATGACTGATGGCGACAGCATTATCAAAACGCTGCAGATCCTCGCCCTCGTAGTAGGCGGTGGAAAGCGAGTCGAAATTCTCACGGCTTATCATGTCCTGAATGCCGGACTGTTCATATAACAAAGTGATCTCCTGCTGGCGGAAACAGTGACATTTCTCACTGCCGATATACCCGGTGTCCCGGCAGTCGGGACAATCGTATAAAGGTTCCAGATAGTCTTGGGGATAGCCTGCCTGGGTCAGCAGCGCTCTGCGGCGTGCGGCGTTTTGTGCAAGTTCCTGCCTCAGTCCGTCCAGCGCCTCCTCGTTCCCCTCCAGCAGCAATCGGGCGTGGGCCAGCGAAGTGGAGCCCACGGCTGCATCCAACTGCTCATACTCCGGCAACAGCGCGTAAATCTGCTGCCGGCGCTGATTTAACAGCCGCATATTGCGGCTCTGCTTATCCTCATAGCGGCGTCTTATTGCGTCATACTGTGTCTTGGTCAATGCCACGGCAATTCTCCTTAGTTGCTGATGAGTTCTTTTTCCAGTTCCTCGAAGTTATATGTATTCTGCTTAAACTGATTGAATTTGTTGCCTGCGGCAACGCTGCGGGGAGAGGTTTTCTGCTTTTGGTGCTGTTCATCCACCCGCTTGATGTCGGCTTTGTGATGTACGTTCTCCCTGCGCCAACTGCTGAGGATACTTTCCGCATACTCAAAGCGGTGTTTGTCCACGGCCAGTACGGTGCGCTCACAGGCTTCGAAGATTACATCCTGACTGAATCCGTATTCTCCGGTCCAACGGTTGATGTATTCCAGCTCCTTGCTGGTGGGAGCGGAGGATTTGCCCAGCTCATTCATGATGGCATATACGGATTTGTCATATTTCAGCGCGGCTTTCTGGGCCTGTTTGGGAGTGGTGATCCCCTGCTGTGCCCAGCTGACGGCCACTTTTTCCATATAGCGGAAATCTTTTTTACCCCTGTCCACGCAGTACTGTATCAGATAATCGATCAGATCGTCGGAGAAACGCAACACATCCGAGAAGTACAGGATCGTCTTCATGTCCGACGCGGTCAGGGGCCGCCCCACGTACACTTGAGCGACAAAAAGCAGCTGCGCGGTGTTTTCCTGCTCTTTAAAACTGCGCAGTTGATCGGCGCTGTAGGAGGGTTTGACATAGGGGTCCGGTTCCGGCTCGCAGGGCGGCTGTACCACGGCGCTGACAGAACTCTTGTCAACGTTGTCCGGGCCTTTGCCTCCGGCGGCCGTCCCTGCCGGGGCAAGGGGGAACTCCGTGGCCTCTCCGGTGCGGCTGACCGTAGTTTCTCCGGGATTTAATTCGCACAGGTGGATGCCCACCAGATTTTTATCCCCGTCATAATCCAGCGTCAGAAGTTTCTGCTTTTCCCAATACCGCAGCGCCCGCAACACGTCCTTCTCCGTATGATTAAATTTGTCCGCAATATCCGATACGCTGAAAGACAGATTGGCATGTATCATACGCAGCAGATAGAGGTAGATCTTCAGCTGGGCATCATTGGCGTCTTTCATATATTCGTCAATAAAACAGTTGGAAACGGCTGTTGACTCTATATAATTGTCTTTATAAATTGCTAAACGGGCCATAAAAACCATCCTTTATATATTTCAGTGGTTTAAGTCTGCATGTTCCATGTTCAAACGCGGATTGCGCAATATCTCAGGTACGGTCTGCGATATGCAGACAGAGGGAAGATTAAAACAGGCAAGCCATGTTATGTGAGCAGATGTAAGTATAGCACAGGGAAAACCAAAAAGAAATAGGCATTTTGACAGAAAGAAAAACGGCCATTACAGTTCACAGAAAATGTGGAAATGGTGGATACTGTGGATAATTACCGCGTCCGTTCAATGGGAATCCCAGATAAACCCGGCGTTGCGTCCCAATATGGGAGAATGTGGGTTATCCACCATTTTCATAAAGCTATCCACATTTTTTCACAGATGCGATCCCGGAAAAAATGTGGATAGAGTGGATAACTATTTTTTCAGGAGAGATTCTCCGATTTTATGCACGTCTCCGGCCCCCATAGTTATCAACAGGTCGCCGTTTATGCAATTTTTTAACAGAAAATTCTCCGCCTCTTCAAAAGAGGAGAAATAGTCGCACTGTCCTCCCAATCTCTGTACCGTCGCCTGTAGATCCCGTGAGCTTATGCCCAAGGTATCCTTTTCCCGGGCGGCGTAGATATCCGTGAGCACCACATGGTCCGCCAGTGTCAGAGCCCGGGCGAACTCGGTCATAAAGGTCTTGGTCCGGCTGTAGGTATGAGGCTGGAATACGCACCAAAGCTTTCTGTGGGGATAATTTTGGGCTGCCTGCAAAGTTGCAGTAATTTCTGTGGGGTGATGTGCATAATCATCTATTATAGTGACGCCGTCCACAGTGCCCTTATACTCGAAACGGCGGTCCGTTCCATGGAAATCCATCAGAGCCTCCAGGATATCTTCGCGCTTTATGCCCAGCAGGTCAGCGGTGGCAATGGCGGCTACGGCGTTGTAGACATTGTGATCGCCCGGCACCTGCAGCGTCACCCGCTGGGGCCTTATCCGGGGACTGTGCAGCATAAAGGAGGCGTTTCCGCGGCTGTCATGTGTGATCCCGTCAGCATAGTAATTGCAATCCCGGCTATGGCCGTAAGTGACTACGGTACAGGACAGGCCCTCCGTCAATTCCTGATAGCGGTGGATGTCGCCGCTTATGACCAAAGTGCCGTCCGGGGGCAGCAGCTGGGCAAAACGCCTGAAGGAGCTGCGGATATCCGCCAGATCTTTAAAAAAGTCCAGATGGTCTTCCTCCACATTCAGGATCAAGCCGATCTTGGGAAAGAAACTGAGAAAGCTGTTTGTATACTCGCAGGCCTCTGTCAAAAAATAACCGGAGTCCCCCATCCGAATATTGCCGCCGATGGATTTTAAGATACCTCCGATGGACAGGGTGGGGTCGGTGTCCGCATGGAGCAGGATTTCCGCCAGCATGGAGGTGGTGGTGGTCTTGCCGTGGGTTCCGCTGACGGCGATGGGAGTCTCATAGTTTTTCATGATCTGTCCCAATAGCTGCGCTCTGGACAGAAAAGGAATATTTTTCTGACGGATAGCGATATACTCCAGATTGTCCTCATGCACGGCGCTGGTCAAAACGGCGCAGTCTATATCTTCCGTGATATGGGCGGCGTCCTCGCCGTAGGAGACAGGTATGCCCGCCTCTTCCAGGGCCTGGGTGACGGGGCTGGATTTCCAGTCGGAGCCGGACACGGAAAAACCCGCCCTGTGCAGGATCTGCGCCAGGCCACTCATGCTGATACCTCCAATGCCTACAAAATAAACGGAAACGGGGTGGTCAAAATCTATCTGATACATAACGGCATATAACTCCTTTTGCAAAATACTCTAGATTATTATATTCCTTATTATATACTTTGTGGGTACAAAAAACAAATGCATTTTCACGAAGAGAAAAATCTGTTAAAAATGAATGAAAAATTCTTTATATTCAACTTTTTTTTGTAAAAATTATTCACAATTCTGTTTGCATATGCTATAATGTGTACAGGACAGGGCCTTGAGACGCCCTGTAGATTAAGCTAGATTGAGGTGATGTCATGATCAAAAAGGAAATGATAGCCATGCTGCTGGCGGGAGGCCAGGGCAGCCGCCTGGGGGTACTTACATCCAAAGTGGCCAAGCCTGCGGTGGCCTTTGGGGGAAAATACCGCATTATTGATTTTCCTCTGAGCAATTGTATCAATTCGGGTGTGGACACGGTGGGCGTGCTGACGCAATACCAGCCTCTGCGCCTGAATACTCATATCGGAATCGGAATCCCCTGGGATCTGGACCGGAACATCGGAGGCGTGACGGTGCTGCCTCCCTATGAAAAGAGCGCCAACAGCGAATGGTATACCGGTACGGCCAACGCGATCTTTCAGAATCTGGATTACATGGAGAGTTTTAATCCGGATTATGTTTTGATCCTGTCCGGCGACCATATCTACAAGATGGACTACGAGGTGATGTTGGATTTTCACAAGGCGAACAACGCGGAAGTGACCATCGCCGTGATGCCTGTTCCCATGGAGGAGGCCAGCCGTTTCGGCATTATGATCACGGATGAGAACCGGCGTATCACCGACTTTGAAGAAAAGCCCGAGCATCCCAGGAGCAATCTGGCCAGCATGGGTATCTACATTTTCAACTGGAAGACGCTGAAGGAGGCGCTGATCAATATGGCCGACCAGCCTGCTCTGGACTTTGGCAAGCATGTGATCCCCTACTGCCATGATAAGGGGGCACCCCTGTACGCCTATGAATTCAACGGCTACTGGAAGGATGTAGGCACACTGAGTTCCTACTGGGAAGCCAATATGGAGCTGATCGATATCGTGCCGGTGTTTAACCTCTATGAGGAGTACTGGAAGATCTACACCAAGAGCGATATCCTGCCGCCGCAGTATATGTCCAGTGACAGTGTGGTACAGCGCTGTATCATAGGCGAGGGGACAGATGTCTGCGGCCGGGTGTACAATTCCGTGATCGGATGCGGCGTTACGATAGGAGCAGGGGCGGTCATCCGCGATTCCATTATCATGAATAATGTGGTCATCGGCCCGGGATGCGAGATCAACAAGGCCATCGTGGCGGAAAATGTACGGATCGGCGACAACGTGAAACTGGGAGTGGGAGACGAGGCGGAGAACGACACCGCGCCTCATATTTACAATCACGGTCTGGTGACGGTGGGTGAGAAAAGCGTGATTCCCTGCGGCGTCAGCGTGGGAAAGAATACGGTGATCGCCGGAGAGACCACGGCGGCGGATTATCCGGACGCGTATCTGGCCAGCGGCAAGACATTAATTAAGGCAGAGGAGAGATAACAGTGAGAGCGATAGGGATCATTTTGGCAGGTGGCAATAACCACCGAATGAAAGAGTTGTCACAGAAACGGGCTATCTGCGCCATGCCTGTGGCCGGGAGCTACCGGAGCATCGATTTTACGCTCAGCAATATGTCCAATTCCCATATCCAGAGGGTTGCGGTGTTTACGCAGTACAATTCCAGAAGTCTGAACGAACATTTGAGTTCCTCCAAATGGTGGGATTTCGGGCGTAAGCAGGGCGGGCTGTATGTGTTCACGCCTGCCGTGACGGTCAACAACAGCAACTGGTACAGGGGCACGGCGGACGCCATAGCACAGAATCTGACCTGGCTGAAGAACAGCCACGAGCCTTATGTGGTCATCGCCTCCGGCGACGGCGTGTACAAGATGGACTTTAACAAACTGCTGGAATACCATATCGAGAAAAAAGCGGATATCACAGTGGTTTGCCGGGATATGGAGCAGGGGACGGAGATCGAGCGTTTCGGCACGATGAAGATGAACGAGGACTTCCGGGTTACGGAGTTTGAGGAAAAGCCGCTGCAGGCCAAGAGCAATTCGATCTCCTGCGGGATCTATGTGATCCGCCGCCGGAATCTGATCGAGATGATCGAGCGATGCGTGGAGGAAGAGCGGTACGATTTTGTTCGGGATATACTGATCCGCTACAAGGACATGAAGAGGATATACGCCTACAAGATCAAGGAATACTGGCGCAATATCGCGTCGGTGGAGGACTATTACGGCACCAATATGGACTTCCTGAAACCGGAGGTAAGGGATTACTTTTTCAAGCAGTATCCCGACATCTATTCCAAAGTGGACGATCTGCCGCCGGCCAAGTACAATCCGGGAGCCGAGATACGCAACAGCCTGATCTCCAGCGGCTGTATCGTCAACGGCGTGGTGGAGAATTCGGTGATATTCAAGAAGAGCTATATAGGCAACAACTGTGTGATCAAGAACTCCGTTATCTTGAACGACGTCTATATAGGCGACAATACTTATATTGAAAACTGCATAGTGGAAAGCCGCGATACGATACGGGCCGGGTCCCGCTTTGTTGGAGAGAATGGTATCCGGATTGTGGTGGAGAAAAATGAAAGGTACGTTATATAAACAGAAATATGCGCCGGGGCGCATGTAATCGGGGTACATTAGGATCATTTAGCTAAGGGGGTTATATTGATGCAGATAACAGATGTACGGGTTCGCAAGATTACAAAGGAAGGTAAGATGAAGGCTATCGTGTCAATTACTTTAGACGATGAGTTTGTGGTACATGATATCAAGGTGATCGAAGGGGAAAAGGGCATATTCATCGCCATGCCCAGCAAGAAATCGGCGGACGGGGAGCACAGGGATGTGGCCCATCCCATCAATTCCGCCACCAGGGAACATATTCAGAACGTGATCCTGGAGAGCTATCAGAAAGCGCTGGCTATGCCGGACGCCTATGAAGAGTGAGCAGTATATGAAATCTGTAGTTTACATATACGATAAATGTATTGGGGTGTGAGGCTGTCGCAGGACAGCCTCTTTTATTGCCTGCTATAAAAAAGTTATCCACAATCTGCCGCGTGCATGTGTATGTAAAGGTAAAAATGGGAATTTATGCTTGAATTTAAGTCATGTTATGGGGTATCATTAGAATACTTAGGCATATTTGCCGGGGACGAACGGAAAGAAAAGAGAGGAAAACGGGATGTTTGTGATCGCGGGCCTGGGAAATCCGGGCAGGGAATATGACAATACCAGGCATAATATAGGTTTTAAGTTCATAGATGATATTGCCAAAAAATATCAGATCGTCATGCTGGAGAGGAAACACAAAGCCATTATCGGAAAGGGATATATCGACGGACAGAAGGTGATTCTGGTAAAACCGTTGACTTATATGAATCTGAGCGGTGAGAGCATCCGGGAAGTGACGGATTATTATAAGGTCGACGTGGCCACGCAGCTGGTGGTGGTGTCGGATGATATCAATCTGGACGTGGGGCAGCTGCGTATCCGTAAAAAAGGCAGTGCAGGGGGCCATAACGGGCTGAAGAATATTATCCTGCATCTGGGATGTGAAGATTTCACGCGTATCAGAATGGGAGTGAGCGACAAACCCCAGGGGTACGACTTAAAGGACTATGTGCTGGGTCATTTTACGGACAAGGAGCAGAAGGCGCTGGAGGAGACATTCGACAAGGCGGAGCAGGCCGTCCGCATGATCATGCAGGGCGATGCGGACGGCGCCATGAACCGATATAACACGAAAAAAAAAGCCGTAGCGGAACTCTAAAACAGCAAGGCCTGCACGGTGCCCAGAGAATTTCCGGACGCTGGAGGCCGGAAATTGCTCTGCGAGAAATGGGACCGTGCGGGTCGTAGCGGAACTCTAAATAGGAGGATATGGGATGCAGGCATTATTAGCGCCCCTGCGGGAGCTGGCGGAATACGACCAGGCCAGGGAAGACATTCGTAAAGGCAGGACTCCTGTCGCGCTCAGCGGCTGTGTGGACTCGCAAAAACTGCATATGATATACGGCCTTTCCGATGGCTTGCGGTACAAGGTGATCGTCACCTACAGCGACTTAAAGGCTCGGGAGCTATATGAAGAATACCGATTTTACGACAGGAATGTAAAACTTTATCCGGCCAAGGATCTGATCTTTTTCCAGGCGGACACCCACGGCAACCAGCTCACCCGGGAGAGGGTGGCAGTGCTGCGGCGGATCGCTGAGGGCAAGCCCCTGACGTTGATCACCACCTTTGCGGCCCTGATGACGCCGCAGGTTAAATGGGATCTGGACAGGGATATTCTGACCGTGGAAAGCGGCGGTATGCTGGATGAGACGGCGCTTTCCAGACGCTTGGTGGACATGGGCTATGAAAAAGCCGCGCAGGTGGAGAACTGCGGCCAGTTCTCGGTGCGGGGCGGTATCGTGGATATTTTTGACCTGACTCAGGAGAACCCCTACCGGATCGAACTGTGGGGTGACCAGGTGGAGTCCATACGCTCTTTTGACGTGCGCAGCCAGCGCTCCATAGAAAAACTGGAGAGTGCCACTGTCTATCCCGCCACCGAGTTTGTCATGACCGGGGAGCGGCTGAGGGAGGGCGTGAAACGTATAGAGGAGGAGGCCGCGGTCCAAGAGAGAAAGCTGCGGGAGTCCTTTACCACGGAGGCGGCCCATCGGGTGCACACCCAGATGGAAGAATTGAAGGAACAGCTGTTGGAATTTCAGACCAAAGTGAATCTGGAGAGCTATATCCGGTATTTTTATCAGGAGACGATGACATTGCCGGAGCTGCTACAGCAGATGGAGGGCGGCAGAGGGCAGACGGCTTTTTTCATGGATGAACCGGCCAGGATCGCCGAGCATGCGGACGCCGTGGAATTGGAGTTTCGCGAGAGCATGGAACAGCGTGCGGCAAAGGGTTATGTGTTGCCGGGGCAGATGGATATCCTCTACGGCAGGGAGCAGGTCATGGCCCGGTGCCTTCGGTCCGCAGTGGTATCCCTGTCCACGATGGACGGAAAGAACAGCCTGCTGAAACCCGTCTCCCGCTTTGCGGTATCCGCCCGCAATGTCTCTCCCTACAACAGCAGTTTTGAGGCGCTGGTAAAGGACCTGTCCCGCTATCGCAAACAGGGCTACCGGGTACTGCTGCTGTCCGGCTCACGGACCCGGGCGAAACGGCTGGCGGAGGATCTGCGGGAATATGAGCTGACAGCAGTCTATACGGAGGACCCCTTTCGGGAAGTGCAGCCCGGGGAGGTTCTGACCTATTACGGCCACGTGAACAAAGGGTTTGAATATCCTCTGATCAAATATGTGGTGATCGCTGAGTCGGATATCTTTGGCGCGGAAAAGAAAAAGAAGAAAAAGAAACTGTATCAGGGCCAGAAGATCCATGACTTTCAGGAACTTAAGGTGGGCGACTATGTGGTACACGAGACCCACGGCCTGGGCGTCTACCGGGGCATAGAAAAGGTGGAGGTAGAAAAAGTCGTCAAGGACTACATGAAGATCGAGTACCGTGACGGCGGCAATCTCTATGTGCTGGCCACCGGTCTGGACGTGATCCAGAAGTACGCGTCGGCGGAGGGTGGCAAGCCGAAACTGAATAAGCTGGGCACCAAAGAATGGGACCGCACCAAGTCCAAGGTGCGCACAGCCGTGGACCAGGTGGCGGGGGACCTGGTGGAACTCTATGCTCTGCGGCAGCAGGCTACAGGGTACCAGTACGGCAAGGATACGGTGTGGCAGCGGGAGTTTGAAGAGATGTTCCCCTTTGAGGAGACGGAGGATCAGCTGGCGGCCATCGCCGACACCAAGGCGGATATGGAGAGCGGCAAGATCATGGACCGGCTGATCTGCGGAGACGTGGGGTACGGCAAGACGGAGATTGCCATACGGGCGGCTTTCAAAGCCGTACAGGAGGGCAAGCAGGTGGTGTATCTGGTGCCCACCACGATTCTGGCCCAGCAGCATTACAACACTTTTACCCAGAGAATGAAAGACTTTCCGGTGAGGGTGGAGCTGTTATCCCGGTTCCGCACCCCTGGGGAGATCAAAAAGTCCGTCGCGGATCTGCAGAAGGGCCTGGTGGATATTGTGATCGGCACCCACAGAGTGTTGTCGGAGGATGTAAAATTCAAGGATTTGGGGCTGCTTATCATCGATGAGGAGCAGCGTTTTGGCGTAGCCCACAAGGAGAAGATCAAGAAACTGAAAGAGAATGTGGATGTGCTGACTCTGACTGCCACCCCCATCCCCCGTACCCTTCATATGAGTCTGATCGGCATCCGGGATATGAGCGTTTTGGAGGAGGCACCGGACGAGCGTCTGCCCATACAGACCTATGTCCTTGAGTACAACGAGGAGATGGTCAGGGAGGCCATTGTCCGGGAACTGGGACGGGGAGGACAGGTCTTTTATGTCTACAACCGGGTTAACAATATAGCGGATGTCACTGCGGCGGTGGCGGCACTGGTGCCGGAGGCAACGGTGGCGTATGCCCACGGGCAGATGAAAGAGAATGAGTTGGAAAAGATCATGGTGGACTTTATCGCCGGGGAGATCGATGTGCTGGTATCCACCACCATCATCGAGACGGGACTGGATATCTCCAATGTAAACACCATGATCGTACACGACTCCGACAATCTGGGACTTTCACAACTGTACCAGCTGCGGGGGCGGGTGGGCCGCTCCAATAGGACCGCCTACGCGTTTTTGATGTATAAGAGGGACAAGACGCTGAAGGAGGTGGCCGAAAAGAGGCTGGCCGCCATAAAGGAATTCACGGATCTGGGCAGCGGTTTCAAGATAGCCATGCGGGATCTGGAGATTCGGGGAGCCGGCAATCTGCTGGGGATGCGCCAGCACGGCCATATGGAGGCGGTGGGATATGAGCTGTACTGTAAGATGCTGAACGAGGCGGTGCAGCGCAGAAAGGGCATATCCATGCAGGAGGATTTTACCACCACGGTAGACCTGGATGTGGATGCCTTTATCCCGCCGGAGTATATTGTCAATGAAGTGCAGAAACTGGATATCTACAAGCGCATAGCAGGTATTGAAAACATCCGGGAGCGGGACGATATGCGGGATGAACTGCTGGACCGTTTCGGAACCATTCCCGTCTCCGTGGAAAATCTGCTGCGGATCGCGCTGATCCGTGTGGCGGCCCACAGGCTCTATATGACGGAACTGAAAGGGAAGAACGAGCGGATCGTCTTTACGTTCAGGCCCGATGCCCCCATCGCTCCGGAGAGGATACCGGAGTTTATGAGACCTTATGGCGACAGACTGCGTTTTACAGCCTATGGAAATCCGTTTTTTACCTACAAATACAGAAAGTGCAATGTCATCGAAAAGGACGCGCAGATACTGCTTGCCGACACCGAGGGATTGCTTGCGGCCATGGAGGTATTGCTGGACAAATCTCCTTTACCCGCTGGTGAAAACGTGCTAAAATAAAGACTGTATTATCTGGAGTAACTTATACTCAATAAGGGAAGGGTGGGAATATGAAGAAGGATTTCGATCTGCTGTCGCTGGGTGAGCTGATGCTGCGTCTGTCTCCGCCGGACAATGAGAGGATCACCAGAGGAGACACTCTGGGCAAGCAGGCGGGGGGCGCGGAGCTCAACGCCATTACCGGCGCGGCTATGCTGGGTCTGCGCTGCGGTATTATATCCAAGCTGCCGGCCAACGATCTGGGTACATATATCAAGAACCGAGTACGTCTCTGCGGTGTCAGCGATGACTATCTGGTGTATGATCAGGACAGAGATGCCCGTCTGGGCGTGTATTACTATGAGAGCGGCGCATATCCCCGCAAGCCAAGGATCGTATATGACAGGCAGAATACCTCCGTCAACAAGCTGACGGTTGCCGACTATGACGACAGCCTGTATCAGGCGGCGCGCTGTTTTCACACCAGCGGGATCACACTGGCCCTAAGTCCTCAGCTGCGGGAGACTGCCATCGAAATGATACGTCGGTTCAAAGCCCAGGGCACGCTGATCTCCTTTGACGTCAACTTCCGGGGCAATCTGTGGACCGGGGCGGAGGCCAAGGCCTGTATCGAGAGCATCCTGCCCTATGTGGACGTGTTTTTCTGTTCTGAGGATACGGCTCGTCTGACGTTTCTGAAGGAGGGCAGCGCCCGGGAGATCATGAAGAGCTTTACGCAGGAATATCCCATCTCCATCGTGGCCTCTACCCAACGGGTGGTACACAGTCCCAAGCGTCATACCTTCGGCTCCATTATCTATAGCGCCAGGGAGGATACATACTATGAGGAGCCGCCCTACGCGGATATCGAGGTGGTGGACCGGATCGGCAGCGGCGATGCCTATATTTCCGGGGTGCTCTACGGGCTGCTGTCCGGTGAAGGAGATTACCGGAGAGCGCTGGAGTACGGCAATGCCACCAGCGCGCTGAAAAACACGATTCCCGGCGATCTGCTGTCCACGGACCTAAAGGAGATCGATGGCATCATCCGGGAGCACAAATCTACAGGAAGAGTGGCGGAGATGGACCGGTAGATGGACCTCTTAAAATTTTATAAAAACCTTGCGAACCATCATGTTATGTGGGATAATGAGTTAATACACAGTATTTAACTCTCTTGAATAGAATGTGCGCTAAAGCGCACGGAGTTGTGGGATAATGAGTTAAATACACGGCATTTAACTCTCTTGAATGGAAGTGCGCTAAAGCGCACGGAGCTTTGGAAAAATGAGTTAAATGCAGCAAGGCGGCGTAACGTAAGGTTTGGAGTCAGATCAATGAGTGATATTATGGGTAATGGCGCGCTGGGGGAGCAATTTCGCGATGCATTGGCGGAGGGACTTAACAGCGGCGATTTTAAAAATCTGAATGAACTGGTAGGGCAGACGGTAAACAATGCCATCCGCGAAGCCAACTATACCTTTCTGGGCGGGAGTCCCGAGGGTACGGACAGACATAACCGCCAGAAAGAGCAGATGAAACAGAACTGGCAGAACTGGCAGGAGCAGCATGGGAATTTCAGCGCCAGTTGGAACACCAGAAGACCGACGGGGCAGCCCCCCAGACAAGCGGCTCCGCAAGGCGGGCAACCCGGTCAGCCGGGCAGAGGCCCTTTCGGCGGTCAGGGAGGCCGCCCCGGCCCGGTTTACCGGCAGATGCCCATGCCTGTTCAGGGCTTTCCCAGGCCGCTTGTCAAAACCAAGCGGGTGGGGAGTGTGGCCGGCGTTCTGTACAAAGTGTTCGGCGGTATCGGTTTGGGACTGGGAGGTATGGTTTTACTGACCTGCCTGCTGACCTGGGAAGCCTCCGGGATGTTGGCAGGAGCCATTATGTCACTGTTTTTCTTTGGCATGGTTCAGTTGGGATGCTCCAAGCATCAGCGCCTGAAACGGGCGGACCGGTATATTCAGCTCTGCGGCGCCAGGATGTACGCCGAAATCTCTCAACTGGCGGCGTCTATTCAGAAGAGCAAAAGCTTTGTGCTGCATGACATACGGCGTATGCTGCGTCTGGGAATCTTTCCCCAAGGACATTTGGACGAGCAGGGAACTACCCTCATGCTCAATGACGTAATCTATAAGCAGTATCAGGATGCGGAGAGAGCCCGCATGGTTCGGGAACATCAGGCGTTGCCCGTGCAGGAGGAACGTCCGCTGACACCGGGCGAGATCGTGGAGCAGGAGCAGAATGCCCGTGACCGGGAGCTGAATCAGATGATCGCGGAGGGCATGGAATGCATCCGCAAACTGCGGGATATGAACGATGCCATTGAGGGAGAGGTGATCTCCGCCAAACTGTATCGGCTGGAGAATCTTTTGAAGGAGATCTTTGACAAAGTCAGGGAGTATCCGGATCAGATGTCCCAGATGCACAGAGTTATGGACTATTATCTGCCCACCACTCTGAAATTGGTGGAGGCTTACAAAGAATTTGACCAGGTCAGTGTGCCGGGAGAGGATATACTATCTGCCAAAGCACAGATTGAAAAGACGCTGGATACCATCAACGCGGCGTTCACGGAACTGCTCAACAATCTGTTCCGCCACCGTGTGTATGATGTGACCACGGACGCGCAGGTGCTGGAGACAATGCTGGCCCAGGAGGGGTTGACCAAGGAGAGCATCAGCAAAGAACTGGAATACGCGAAAACAGGGAGTGAACAAGGTTAAGCCATAGTATGACCCGGCAGGTTTTGCGCTGCGCCAAGACTTGCCTCTCATGGCGGACACTAAAAATATAGACGCAGTATGGAGGATGAAGATGAGTGAACTGGATACCATGTTAAACCAGGCCCCGACACTGACGCTGGACCCTTTTGCGGAGACAAAGCAGGAGGTTGCCGCTGTGAGCGAGGCCCAGGTGGCAGAGGCTGTCAAGGAGCAGATGAATATGGAGCTGACTCCGGAAGAGCAGAAAATGGTGAATGATTTCGCAGAGCAGATCGACCTGAGCAATTCCCAGATGATCCTGCAGTATGGCGCGGGCAGCCAGAAAAAGATCGCGGACTTTTCCGAGAACGCCCTCAGCAGCGTCCGCACCAAGGATATGGGTGAGATCGGTCAGCTGCTTACCGAGGTGGTGGGCGAGCTGCGTTGCTTTGAAGAAGGGGAGGACGAGAGAGGTTTTCTGGGAATCTTCAAAAAGAGCAGTAACAAGCTGTCCAATATGAAGGCCAAGTATGACAAGGCGGAAGTCAACATCAATAAGGTGTGCAAGGTCATGGAGGAACACCAGATCACGCTGCTGAAAGACGTGGCGATGCTGGATAAAATGTACGAGCTGAATCTGAATTACTTCAAGGAGCTGTCCATGTACATTCTTGCCGGCAAGAAAAAGCTGGAGCAGGCCCGCAATGTGGAACTGGCGGAGCTGGTAGCCAGGGCGGAGCAGAGCGGTCTGCCGGAGGACGCCCAGAAAGCCAAAGATTTCTCTTCCAAGTGCGAGCGTTTTGAGAAAAAGCTCTATGATCTGGAACTGACCAGGACTATCTCGTTACAGATGGCCCCCCAGATCCGGTTGATCCAGAGCAACGATACCACCATGGCCGAGAAGATTCAATCCACACTGGTGAACACGATCCCTCTGTGGAAGAGCCAGATGGTCATAGCCATCGGTCTGGATCACTCGGCGGATGCCGCCAAGGCCCAGAGAGAGGTCAGCAATATGACCAACGAGCTGCTGAAAAAGAATGCGGACGCGCTGAAGATCGCCACAGTGGAGACGGCCAAGGAAGCGGAGAGAGGTATCGTGGATATCGAGACACTCACTGCCACCAACCAGACACTGATCAGCACGCTGGATGAGGTCAGAAAGATTCAGGACGAGGGACGCATCAAGCGTCAGAACGCCGAGACAGAACTGCTGCGCATCGAGACGGAGATGCGTAATAAGCTGTTGGAGATGAGCCGTCAGCAGCCCAGCGCGTAGCTGACAAAATTTTGACATAGAACAATTAATAAGAGAAAGAGGGTGTTGTCGTGTTGATTTTTGTATGCGGAAGAATGCGATAGTTATTTACACAGATGTATGACGGGGATTCCCGTCTGTTTGTGTTGCATTTTCCCGTAACATCAACACGATGATACCCGGTAACTCCATAGGCATTGGAGCTGTTTTTTCTGCGCGAAAATATAGTATCGGGTATATGAGTGGGTCACGGGTAAACCGTGGCCTTTTATAGTGGGCATATGGCATTAAGGGCTGACGGGAATCTCCGTCCGCTAAATATTCTGCCAGGCCCGGAAAAACAGTGAGGTGCATATGAAATATTATATGAATAGCAAAGATTCTGCAAAGGAATTAACTAAAATCTCTCCCGGCGGCTGTATGCTGCCGGTTCTGGGGAGCGCGGTCAGGGTGGCTTTATCCCTGGTCACACTCTGGCTCCCAAAGATCATTTTGGACTGCGTGACGGCAAGTGTATCCATAGGGACGCTCTGCGCCGCGATCGGATGGGTCGGCGGATTGTGGCTGCTGCTTTCTGTCGCCGATCATGTATTTGGCAACGCCGTTACGGGTTATGCACATACCCGGCTCTATACCCGGCTGATACCGGCCTGGGAAAAAAAGACCATGGAGCTGGACTATGAGGTTTTTTCCTCCCCTGGGGGAAAAGTTTTGATGGAAAAGGCCAGACAGGCGGTGAGCAGCCCTAACTGGGGAATGGTGATGCTGCTGCCCCGTTTGACAGAACTGCTGGCGGCTGCGGGGGGCCTGACGGCATATGCCATCGTTCTCGGCGGCCTGCATCCTCTGGCAGTGCTGGCTCTGCTGTCTCTCTCCGCTCTGGAGCTGTGGCAGAGTATCCGCACAGAACAGAAAAAACAGGGTTTGAAACAGGAGAAGGCCAAAGTGGGACGCAAGCTTAACTATGTAGCTTATGGCACCAGAGGGCTTGAGGAAGGAAAGGATATCCGGATCTATAATATGGCGGGATGGCTGCGTGAGATGGCACAGCTGGCGCTGGAACAAAAGCGCGGGGTTGAACAGGTGATCGCGGGATATGAACGCAGGAAACTGTGGTTTGCCGGGGCGCTGATCCTGCTGCGGGATGGCTGCGCCTACGGATATCTTCTGTATTCTTTCTTTCACAGCCGGATGACAGTGGGGGATTTTGCCATGTATTTTACGGCAGTCACAGGGCTGGGAGGCTGGCTCAAACGGCTGACGGACAGCATATCCCAGCTGCAGGAGGCAAGAAACTATGCAAAAGACTATTGGGAGTATATGAATCTGGGAAAGGGGAGTGCCGCCGCGTCTCGGAGTAAAGAGGTATCCCATCACCCAACGATCCGGGAACTGCCCTGTCCTATGGGATTTCGGTTTTGTGATGTCTCCTATGCTTATACCGAGACGGGAGAGGACGGACAGACCCGGACCCATCAGGTGTTAAAGCATCTGAATCTGGAGATCGCACCGGGAGAAAAGCTTGCCGTGGTGGGGGCCAACGGTGCGGGAAAGACCACTTTGGTAAAGCTTCTGTGCGGCCTGCTACACCCTTGTGAGGGGGAGATATTAGCGGGAGGCGTACCGTCAGGGTCGATAGAACCTGAGGAGTATTACAATCTGTTCTCCGCGGTTTTTCAAAATTCAGGGGTACTGCCGGTGAGTGTGGCGGACAATATTGCGCTGAATATCACCGGAGACGTGGATACGGAGCGGATGTGGAATTGCATCCGTTGGGCAGGGCTGGAGGAGAAGATCCGCTGTCTGCCCCAGGGTGCGGATACCTGTTTGAATAAGCGGATAGCTGAGCAGGGTACGGAATTGTCCGGAGGGCAGCTACAGCGACTGTTGCTGGCCCGGGCGCTGTACAAGGACGCGCCGGTGCTGGTACTGGACGAGCCCACTGCCGCATTGGACCCGCTGGCGGAGCAGGCGGTCTATGAGCAATACCGGAGATTCACAGCGGACAAGACGGCCGTTTTTATCTCCCACAGACTGGCATCCACCCGGTTCTGCGACCGGATCATACTGCTGGAGGACGGGCGCGTTGCGGAATGTGGCACACATGAGCAGTTGCTGGCTCTGGGAGGTAAATACGCGGAGCTATTTCATATACAAAGCAGATATTATCAGAAAGGCAAAGGGAGCGAAGAGAATAACGATTGGCGCAATACCGCAGGCATAACCCCAGAGGGCTTGTGTACTACAGGTATGCAGGAAAGAGGATAATATGGGATGGAATAAAAACGGACGTAGTCTGGGAGAGGATATAAAAATATTATATAGAGGTTTGGGAGAGTTTGACCGCATCTTGCCGGGGCAGCTGGGATATGTGGCGTGGAAAAGCGTGCTGGGAGCCGTCGTTCCCTGTGTGGCCACGGTGGCCATGGCGGGTATACTGGGAGAATTGACAGGCGGCAGGGATCTGAGAAAACTGCTGTTATATGTGGCTATGTCGGTATTGGCGATCTTTTTTCTAACTATGATCAAAAGCATTTTGGAGGCCAGGATCTCAGTGGGATACAGTGATCTGTTTTCTGCCCATGAGATCCACCTGACAGATAAGGCCTATGATCTGCCCTATGGTATGCTGGAGAGCGTAGAAACCAGGCGGCTGCGGGAACAGGTATCTGGTAGCATTAATGTCTCGGGGGCGGGTATGGCCAGCCTGTACTGGGATACGGAAAGCCTGTGCGGCAATATGAGCGGAGGGCTGGCGGCGCTGGTGCTGTTTGTCCGCTACGGGGCAGGGCTTTCGCCGGGGGCATTGCCACTGCTGGCCCTGTTGGCAACGGTATGTGTCTTGGTGTCCTGCCACGTTACCGCCCGGCGCTGGGATGCAAGTTACCGCGTTTTTTTGGAGGGAGCGGTGTATCAGCGGTACGGAGACTATTATACGATGAACTATCTGCCGGATGAAAATATGGGGATGGATATACGGATCTTCGCCCAGAGCCGTCTGGTGTTGGAGGAGAGCGGAAAGCGGTGTTTTGAGCCGTTTGCCAGAGGAAAGCGGAAAGAGCTGAGAGCCGACAGCGTCTGCGGCGGCGTGAAACTGCTGTGCGTGGGCATCTGCGGTTTGGCAGTCTACATGTTGACGGCGGCTCAGGCTCTGGAGGGACGCGTCCCCGTGGGAGATATTTTGGTGCTATACACTGCCATAACTTCCCTTATTCTCTCTTTCAGTAATATGGGGGAGACATTTACCGACCTGCGCAATAACAATACCCATCTGGTCAATTATTTTGCCTATATGGATCTGCCGGAAGAAAGCTCCCGTCCCGAGGATAGGCATGACGGTAAGGCCCCGGCACCGCTGACGGTGGATAAAGTCCGCGAGATACGTTTTGAGCATGTGAGCTTTTGCTATCCCGGAAGTGAGAACAGCTATGCCCTGCAAGACGTGAGTCTGACGCTGCGTGCCGGGGAAAGACTGGCGCTGGTGGGAGAGAACGGCAGCGGAAAGACCACGCTGATCAAACTGTTATGCCGCCTGCAGCGCCCTACGGAGGGCAGGATACTTTTAAACGGCGAGGATATCTGGACGTATGACCCGGAGGGTTACAGAGCGCTGTTGTCCACGGTGTTTCAGGATTTCTCCCTGTTCGCGTTTTCCCTGGGCTCCAATGTGGCTGCCTGCCGCCGGTATGACCGGGAACGGGTGGACATGGCTCTGGCCCGGGCGGGGCTGGAGGGTAAGGTGAAAGCATTGCCCCGGGGAACGGAGCAGGCCCTCTTCGGGGATTATGAGGAGGACGGCACGGAACTGTCCGGCGGGGAGGCTCAGAAAGTAGCCATTGCGCGGGCTTTGTACAAGGACGGGACCATACTGATATTGGACGAACCCACAGCGGCGCTGGACCCTTACGCGGAAGCGCAGATTTATGAGCGGATACTGGAAAATCTGGAGGGTTTCAGGGACGAAGAGCGCATCCTGCTCTCCATCAGTCACCGGCTGTCCACCTGTAGATTCTGCGACAGTGTGGCAGTGCTTGAACGGGGCAGCCTGGTACAGCTGGGGCCTCATGACCGTCTGGTCTTGGAGGAAGGAGCTTACCGGCGTCTGTGGCAGGCCCAGGCGGAGTATTATCAGTGACCGGCCGGGCATGATATGAGTATCTGTTGGCAATGGCGTAAGTGAATATGCTGACGGGAATCAGGGGAGGTGACGTGACCTCCCCTATTTGATTGATCAAATGGAGACCGCAAGGAACAAAAAGTAATATATATGGGAACTATAGGTAATGGCATCTTTAATTTGCAACTGATATAGTTTATAAATAAGAACGCCAAAGAATGAATCAAAGCATTCTAAAGCATGTAAAGTGGCAATAAAGATGGAGGTGCTATAGTATGAAACATAAGAAAACAGTACTTGTGATCCTGAGCTGCATAGCGCTTGGGTCATGCTTTACGGGATGCGGGGCAAGCAGTGGAGATAAGTCGATACAGATCAATCAGCTAACGGCCCAGATGACGCTGACCGGTGTGAATTTTTACGATTTCTTTAATAATGTATTGGTATCCAATTACAGTGGGACAAGTTATGTACCGAGCAATGGGTTGAATTCCAGAGAGATTACGTTTACAGACGTATCCTACGTTACCAGAGCGGTTCATGTAAGTATGCCATTGAGTAACAAACCCGCTACGGTGGATGTGTATACCAATTATGAAGAGACCACATACGATACATATACTTGTACATATTAATCTGATTCATTAGAAAATTTATTGCCACTTACATGTTTTATAATGCTTTGACATATAGACAGAATCATGTGCGTGTGTTATACTTAAAAAGTAAACATTATTTATAATAACGGTAAGAGAAAAACAAGTTAATGCGGGGGGATATGGATAAGAGTAAACGCGTTTAAGATATTAGCTGTCGCAATACCCCAGTTGATTTGTCAACAACAGGTATGCAGGAAGGGGTAAGCTTGAAAGTAAACCTTCGAATATTGATAGGTACGCGTGCTGAAACACGCAGAAGGGTATAAAATATGAAAAAGACATTAAAAGTCAGTATTTTTTTGACAGTTACAGTGGTGCTATTGGCAGGTGCATTTCTAATTTCCTGTCGGGGAGACGGAAGGATCGCTGACGGAACTTACAAAGTTACAAACAGTGATGCATATCCCGATGCTTGCATAGTGGTGCGGGGCAATGAAATCCAATTTTATAATATAGATCTGAATGCACTGTATCAGGAACTGGAAAACCAGAATTTTGAAGTATGGGAGCAGAAGGGTGTAGGAGCTAAGCTGACAGAGGAACAGAAAGAGCAGTTTTCCGACCTGAATGAAATGTTTGTCTATAACACGTGGACGATAGACTATAATCATACTGTCACCAGTAAGGAGGGGACATTTACCAATGCGTATTTTTGTATGGTAACAGATACCCCCTTTGGCCTGATCCTGCAATATGACTCGCTACATAGAACGATCCAGATCAATAACCCTGATCCGCAAAATATTCTTGTATTTAAAAAATCATGGGGTAAATAGGATATAACACTTGTTGAGGGATTGGGATAGTGTTTCACGGATAATCAGAGTTGGTTATGGCTTACGAGATGCTAAAATAGAAAAGCAAGCTGATCCGAGGGGTATGGAAAAGGTAAACATGAAAAAGACATTAAAAGTCAGTATTGTTTTGGCAGTTGCAGTGGTGTTTTTGGCAGGTGCATTTTTAACTTCCCGCCGGGGAGACGGAAAAATCGCTGACGGAACTTACAAGGTCACAAACAGTGATGCATATCCCGGGGCCTGTATAGTGGTTCGCGGCAATGAACTCCAATTTTATAATATAGACTTGAACGCATTATACCAGAAGTATCAAAGGGAGACTTACGATGAATGGAAAAAGAGGGGCGTCGGAGCCAAGCTGACAGAAGAACAGATAGAGCAGTACTCCGACTTGAATGAAATGTATGTCTCAAATGCGTGGTATATCGATTACAACTTGACTGTCACCAGTAAGGAGGGAACATTTACCAATGTTTACTTCTGCAAAGTAAAAGATACTCCCTTTGGCCTGATCCTGCAATATGACTCGCTACATAGAACGATCCAGATCAATAACCCTGACCCAGAAAATATACTTATATTTAATAAAGCGTGGGGTATATAAAATATGATACTTGCAGAGGGATTGGGTAAATGTTTCACGGAAAATCAGAGTGAACTATGGCCTGTAAAGGATGTGAGTATTCACATCAACAGGGGGATGTTTTCAAGTATTATCGGGCGGTCGGGCAGTGGAAAATCCACACTGCTCAAAATGCTGGGAGGTCTGATGCTCCCATCCAGAGGGCGCGTAGAGATTGAGGGAAAGCCTGTATACGATCTGGGTGAAAAGGCACTGGCACATTACCGTTGCAGTAAGATAGGCTTTATCTTTCAAGACTATTTTCTCGAGGAAATGTATACCGTATATCAAAATGTGGAGATCGTGCTGATGATCACCCAAGTGCCGGAAAGGCATAGGAAGGAAAAGATAGAACAGGCACTGCAGGCGGTTGGGCTATCGCATAAGCGGGATGCCTTTGTAAAGAACCTTTCAGGGGGAGAAAAGCAGCGCGCGTGTATAGCCCGGGCTATTGTGAACAGCCCGGACATCCTGCTTGCGGACGAACCCTGCGGAAATCTGGACTGGGAGAATGGGCAGATGATCATGGAACTTTTGCGAGCGCAGGCAGAGCAGGGAAAAACAGTTGTTTTGGTAACTCATAACAGGGAAGACGCTGGACAGACGGATGAAATATTTACACTACAGGACGGTAAAGTGATAAATCATGAAATTCTGGGACATGCTTAAGCTTGTGGCATATGAATACAGGTATGAGAAGAAAGAGTGGATTCTTTCTCTGATTTTACAGTGTCTGGCTTTTTTGGGTGTGTTCTTTTTGTTCTCCCTCGCAGGAGATATAGACAGAGTCTGCGGTGAATATTTGTCTCCGCTGTATCCCAACGGATATGCGTTTAACCTGACCGGTTACAGTGAAACAGATTCTTGTGGGCTGGAGAAAATAGGGTTTCACGATATTGCTTTTTCAAGTGCCACCGGGCAAGGGTACGCGATCACAGACAGCCTGAGCGGTATATGGGGGCATAAATTACATGCCGTTTTCACAGGAAAAGATATATGGAGTGATGGGTTGGACGAGATTCTGAGCATTATTTTTTTCTGCCAGATCACGCTGGGTATGATTGGCATAGCCTTGTTTTTTGTTATGATAAACAATCTGGAAAATTCTGTGGCGATGAAACTAATGCGGAGGCAGAGATATATTAGAATGCTGGGACAACTGGGGTGCCCCCGGGCTGTATGCCGGGAGATCTATTATATATTTGTGGCTGTGCGCAGTACCGGAGCGTTTCTGATGGCAATATGCCTTAACGGTTTCCTTGTATATCTGCTCAACGGTTACTTGGAACAAAATATGTATATGCAGGCGGACATAGCTGTGTTTCGTTGGACGCGGGCGTTGGGAATATGGATATTGAGCATGTTTTCGATAGGACTGTGTTTCCGGCGTCAATGGAGGCGGAACGATGAGAGCTAAGGACAGGGTGCGGATAGCGCTGCGGAATCTGAAAGCGGGCAGGCAGATGGCAGGCAAAATCGTATTTGGCATAATGTTTGTGTTTGTCCTGCTGCTATGCTCTCTTATGTGCATACAGTCTTTTATTGTATATACAGAGGAGTTTAATGACAAACACAGTGCGGACTGCTATTATTATCAGGAGATTGAGGGTGGTGAAGTCAGCGACGCGTGGGTCGTCTCGCTGAAAGAATACAGTCATAGGGAGAAAGAACACTATCACGCCGGAGATGTTTCCGTGCTATGTACGATTCGGCCCACATATAAAGAGAAGGAGTTTACAGCGGGCAGCGTCGGATTATCCCTGGATGGTCGTATTTATCCATATGCGGAATCTTTTATCTTTAACCGCAAACCGTATCAAAATATTTACGGAGACACCGCCCCCATCGAGATGGCACTGTATCAGGAAGGCTTATCGATATTTCCGGATAAGCTTACCGGGCGGTATAAAAGCAATCCTGCACTTGGCAGTTACCCTGTAGCCCCGGGAGAGATCATGCTGGATACCCATATACTGGAAACATACGGAATCGAGGCCAGGGAGGAGCTGCTGGGAAAGAAGGTCAGTATTATTGATCTGGAAACGGAAGAAGTACTTGTAAATGAGTATATATTGACGGGAATCCTGGAGGCAGATTTTTTGTCTGTCAGAGAGAGCCTGACGGCAGACGACTACCACATGGAGCATATTTATGTGAATCTCCGTAAAGAGGACTACAGTCAGTTTGCGGTATCAAAAGGCAGCATACGATACTATTTTAAGGACTTTGAGGAGTATGTGAAACAATGTGAATGGCGCGATTCTATTTTACGGCTTGATGTGTTACAGATGTACTCATCGGAAGAGAGCGAAATAAAGCTGACGGAAAAAGGGATAGAGTACTGTCTGCTGTACTGGATCATGCATGGAGTGGGAAAGCTTTTGGGGCTGATCGCCGCAGGGGTTGGCATCATTATTTCTTTTTCCGTATTTTATCTCATAGAGTTTTATAGAAACAGAAATGCCCGCTATTTTGCCATGCTGGAGGCTATTGGCATGGAGAGACGGGACAGAACGGTTATTTTTTCGGTTGAAATATGTTTTATAATGTTTGCTGCAACAGGGTTTAGCATTTATCTATCCTTATTATTTATCCTCTTAATGAATTTTTTTACGACGCAGGCATTGAGTTTTCATATGGTATTGGACGTAAAAGTCAGTCTGTTGGCAATAGCGGCCGGATGGATATATTTTTTTGTATGCCTGCGGATCATTATGGGAAAAGAGGGACTCTATAGGCTATCCATAGCCGGATGTAAGGTTGAGGATGGAGGAACAAATGACAAATTTACAGACGGGACAAAGGATACGGGAGCTTCGGGAAATTCATAACTACACACGGGAAAGATTTGCTGAGAAAATAGACATATCCGTAAAATTTCTGTATGAGATAGAAACGGGGAAAAAGGGTTTCTCAGCGGAAACCCTTTACCGAATCTCAAAAGCTCTGTCGGTGAGCAGTGATTACATTTTGCACGGAGAAGAAATAAAACACCGTAATGCGGAAAGTATTGTATGTGCCCTGGAAATGCTGGAACCAAAACAGGTGGAAAAAATGATAGAAATATTACATATTTTATTGGATATTTGTGAAAAATTCTAGTCTATTAAAAATAGTCATATTTTCATAAAATAAACATAACACACAACGCTGCATATGTCCACTTGATTTTCCGGTTCAAAAGCAGATACACCGCCCCAAAACAGAATCCGCCAAATGAAGAATATAAGCCCGCCGCCAATGTACCCTTGGATAACCAGTGAGCCATTCCCCATGTCAAGGCGACTACGATCCCGCCATAGGGAATATTTGATTTCTTAAACCATATCTCGAACGCCTTTTGCCCATAAACAATGATCAACATGAACATTACAACTTCAAACAGGTAGTATATATATTGAAAAGTAAACTTCAACGCGCCCAACCGTTCAAACTCCAAGAGCAGTTTACTTCCGCGCCAGTCGATATATGTGCTGCTCAGACATACCGCCGCGCACACGATCGCGGCTGCCCACTGCCACAGTCTGACAGGTCCGCTCTTTTCAAACAGATCAAACCCATAATTTTTCTTTGCCGATCTCACGGTATACCATGCCACCATTCCCCAGGTGGTACAGGTGATCGTCCAGTGCAGGATGATCTGCCAGGTATTCCAGCTTTGCATCTCACCGCCATATACCATAGGCTCCAGCATATAGGCGTACACTGCCTCCAGGCCCAGGCCCCCAAACGCCGTCAATGCCAGCCATAGGAAATCCATTCCTTTTCCCATATTTGCGTTCTTAAATTTTGTTTCCATTGTTATAATCTCCTTCCTGTAGATTTATATTTCCTGATTCTTTTTAAGCAATGCGTTGGCTTTTTTTATATTCCAGAAAAATGAAATATAATATATTCCCGCCAATACCACATAGGGGACCGTAACCGACCAGAACATATCCCGGTAGGCGTTGGGATGTGTGTCTGAGAAATGGCTTCCTACCCATACCGCGCCCATCACACTTCCCATCAATACCGCATATTGAAGGAGCATTACCAACAGGGCGGGTATATTTTGCAGGTGTTTATGCATACTTAAGACCAAAGTCGCCACAAACGTTATCACAAACAGCATTGCAATGTTTTCCGCATAGAACGCATCCCGGATGCCCATTATACTTTCCAGAGCGATCTTCCCGATCAACAGGCAAGTAAACACACGGCATACTGTTGACCAAAAATTATGTCTGTCTATCATTTATACTCCCTCCATTCTCATGTTTTTCAGCTTTTTAAAGAACTCATTCCGGTAACTCCGGCTCATAACGATGGTTTCCTCATTGAGTAAGACCAGATCCATGCGCATATTGAGGTCTGCTTTAATCTGCTTTACCTTGTGGACGTTCACCACCATGGACTTGCAGATACGCACAAAGCCATGGGTTTCATACCGTTCTGTGAGTTCGGCCAGCCCCTCCTCCAGTCTCCATACTTCCTCCTTCAGATAGGCGTAGCATTTGCGGTCAACGATCTCGAAATAATAGATCTCATTGGGCTTGATCAGGCGGCTTTCCGATTCGTTCCTGCCCATCAGCACGTTTTTAGACTCTAAATAGTTAATGATGTCCCGGGTTTCGCTATTAAGTTTTCCATAATGAATTTCCAAATAGTTTTCACTAAGTTTCGGTTCGTGTGTTTTAATCCATCTCATTTTCCTTACCTCGAAATCAGAATATCATATTCTCACTTTTTTGCAATATATCTTTGCCTATGTTGCAGTATCTAATGTTTATGTTGCGAAACCCGTGGAAACATCTTCCCACCCGGACTTGTCCCATGGAAAGATATCTGTTACAATCGAAATAAAAAAGGACAGGCAAACCTATGGCAACGAAGATCACAGACAATACAATCGACTATATCGCCGCTTTGGCCAAGCTGGAACTCACCGATGACGAGAGACGCCGGGCCGCTGAAGATATGGAAAAAATGCTGGACTATATCCACATCCTGGAGGAGCTTGACACCGCGGGTATGGCACCGGCATTTCACATATTCCCGGTGGAAAATGTGTTCCGGGAGGACCAGGTGACAAACGGGGAGGGCAGGGAAGAGACTCTGCGCAACGCTCCGGTTGAGGAGGATCACATGTTCGTGGTTCCCAGGACCGTGGACTGAAGGAGGGGGAGGATGGATCTGTTATCACTTTCGGCCGTGGAACTGTCCGCGGCAATAAGAGCGGGAAAAACCACCGCGCCCCAGGCTTTGGAGGCGGTGCTGGCGCAGATGGACAGGATGGAGGAAACCTGCCACTGCTATGTGACCGTGGACCGGGAGGGGGCCCGGCAGCGGGCGGAGACGGTGCAGCGACAGATCGAGAGCGGCGTACTGCGGGGGCCCCTGGCCGGGGTGCCCTTTGCGGTAAAAGACAATCTGTGCACTCAGGGGCTGCGCACCACCTGTGCCTCCCGGATGCTGGAAAATTATATTCCCTCCTATACGGCGGAGGCAGTGGGGCGGCTGGAGGCAGCGGGAGCCGTGTTGGTGGGCAAGACCAATATGGATGAGTTTGCCATGGGTTCCACCACGGAGACCTCCTGCCATGGAGTCACCCGCAATCCCCATGACCCCGGTCATGTACCCGGCGGCTCCTCGGGGGGCAGCGCGGCGGCGGTGGCGGCAGGGGAATGTTTTTTTGCCCTGGGCTCCGACACCGGAGGCTCCGTGCGCCAGCCGGCGGGACACTGCGGCGTGGTGGGCATGAAACCCACCTACGGAACCGTGTCCCGGTATGGACTGATCGCCCACGCCTCGTCTCTGGATCAGATAGGCCCTATGACCCGCGATGTGTCCGACTGCGCGGCGGTGTTGGAGGTCATCTCCGGCCACGACCCAAAAGACTCCACCTCCATAAAAAGAGAGCCTCAGGACATGGATTTTACAGGCGCGCTGCGTGAGGATGTGAACGGCCTGCGTATCGGCCTGCCCGTGGATTATTTGGGTGAGGGGCTTGCTCCGCAGGTAAGGGAGGCGGTGCTGCGGGCGGCGGAGACGCTGCGGGACAGGGGAGCCATAATAGAGGAGTTTGACCTGGAGTTGGTACGGTATGCCATCCCCGCTTACTATACCATAGCCGCTGCCGAGGCCAGCTCCAATCTGGCGCGCTTTGACGGCGTCAAATACGGATATCGTGCCCGAGGGCCCCAGGGGCTGGAGGATATGTACAGGAAGACCCGCTCCCAGGGCCTTGGCCCGGAGACAAGGCGCAGGATCATGCTGGGATGTTTTGTGCTCAGCGCCGGATATTATGACGCCTATTATCTGAAAGCGCTGCAAGTTAAAGGCATGATAAAGCAGGCCTTTGACCGGGCTTTCTCACGGTATGACCTGCTCCTGGGGCCTGTGGCTCCCACCACGGCGCCGCGCCTGGGAGAAAATCTGGCGGACCCGGTCCGCATGTATCTGGGAGACATCTACACGGTCTCGGCCAACCTGGCCGGACTGCCGGGGATCTGTCTGCCCTGCGGCAGGGACAGCCGGGGACTTCCCATAGGATTGCAGCTCATAGGAAACTGTTTTCAGGAGAAAAAGCTGCTGCGGACGGCCTATACCTACGAGCAGGCGGTCCGTGAATCCATACCGCCAACCCCGGTGGTGAAACTTCCGGAAACCCATTGATGTTGCGTCGCGAACTGTGCCGGCGGTGTGCGTATAGATGTAAGCCAGGATTGAATCGTCTGCAAAGATATTGAGGTATGGCCATGACCAGAGAATATGAAACCGTTATAGGATTGGAAGTGCATGTGGAGCTTGCCACGAGAACAAAGATATTCTGCGGTTGTTCCACCGCCTTTGGGGGCAGGCCCAACAGCCACACCTGCCCTGTATGTACCGGTATGCCGGGAGCGCTGCCGGTGCTGAACCGGCAGGTGCTGGATCACGCTGTAGCGGTGGGGCTTGCGACCCACTGTGAGGTGATGAGGATCTGCCGTTTTGACCGCAAAAACTATTTTTATCCAGACAATCCCCAGAATTACCAGATCTCCCAGCTGTATCTGCCGATCTGCCGGGAGGGGTATGTGGATATCGATGTCCCGGAGGGCGTCAGGCGGATCGGTATACATGAGATCCATATGGAGGAGGATGCGGGCAAGCTGATCCACTGTGAGGACGGGAAACGTACATTGGTGGATTACAACCGCTCTGGGGTGCCGCTGATAGAGATTGTAACCGAGCCTGATATGAGGAACGCGGGGGAGGTCAATGCCTTTTTGGATAAGCTGCGCCTGATCATCCAGTATCTGGGGGCCAGCGACTGTAAGCTGCAGGAGGGGTCCATGCGCGTGGATGTCAATCTGTCCGTTCGGAAAACAGATACGGCGGTGCTGGGAACCCGCACCGAGATGAAAAATCTGAACAGTTTTCATGCCGTTTCCAGAGCCATCGAGGGAGAGCGGGACCGGCAGATCGCACTGCTGGAGAGCGGCGGGCAGGTGGTCATGGAAACCCGCCGCTGGGACGACGGGGCGGGCCGTTCTTATGCCATGCGCTCCAAGGAGGACGTCAGGGATTACCGCTATTTTCCTGACCCGGATCTGCCCCCTGTACATATGGGACAGGAGTATCTGGAGAAGATACGTGCGCAGGCTCCTGAATTCCCCGCGGAGAAAATGGCGCGCTATAGAGAAGAGTATGGCATTCCCGACTATGATATCCGAATCATTACAGCCAGTAAGCATATGGCGGATCTGTTCGAGGCTGCCACAGGGATCTGCGGGCAGCCGAAAAAGGTATCTAACTGGCTGATGGGCGAGACGCTGCGGCTATTGCGGGAAAGGAATATGGACGCCCAGGACATCCGCGTCAGCCCCCGGCATCTGGCGGCTCTTGTCGAATTGACTGAGAAAAAGGAGATCACGGGCAGCGTGGCAAAGGAAGTCTTTGAAGTTATGTTTGAGAGTGACGTAGATCCTGTGAAATATGTGGCGGAGAAAGGGCTGAAAACCGTGGGCGACAGCCACCTCCTGCGCAGCACGGCCCAGGAGGTGATCGCGGCCAATCCCAAGTCCGTGGCGGATTATCACAGCGGCAAGGAAAAGGCCCTTGGGTTCCTGGTGGGGCAGACTATGAAAGCGATGGGGGGAAAGGCAGACCCGGTGGGCGTGAGCGGACTGCTGAAAGAGCTGCTGCAAAACGGTAAAACAGGGGCCTGACTCCCGGTGGGAGCGGCCCCTGTGTCCGGCGGTCAGGCCGCCGTATCCTCTTTACAGATCATAGATCATACGGATGAGCTGCAGAACGGATTCTGTGTCCGTAACATTTCCAAGTACTCCCAGGATCACGTCCTCCTCCTGAAAGACAAAGGCCTGCTGAATACGGGAGCTGTCCTGGATATACAGGCCTACAGGCACCGGATCTTTCATTCCCGCCGGGTCCGATGGGGAGGCAGGATAAGAGGGAATGTTATCGAATGTGCCATTCTCCTGCGCGGCGTCAATCTCGGCGGCAACGGCGGCGTCCATATAGTAGTAATAGGGCTCCAGCCGTGTCTGCAGTTCCTGGGGCAGTACCTGACGCAGGTCTTTGAAAGTGCCATTGTAGGCGTAGCGGTTGATGACCATAGGGCCGCTTGCCATTACATCCACATCCCCTGCCGCGATATAGACTCCGAGACGCTCGGTGGCGTCCACACTGCCCTGATCATAGGCATTGACCGTGATATACATGTTCGTATCAAACATAACGTCGTATTCATTCAAGTCTATATCTGCCTCCCCGGCAAAATCTTCCAGAAAGGCATCGTACCCGGGAGCCTGATAGGAGTTTACAAAAGCCCCGTAAAATGCCCACTCTTTGCGGGTGACTACACTGTATATCAAAGAGATTACAAAGGCGATCAAAGCAACGCCGCCTATCACATGCCATTTGTAATAATCCACAAAATACTGCAAACGTTCTTTGAAACTTTTTTGTTTCATTGCCTCCCGCTCTTCGCGGAATTCGTCCATTACCGGCATAGTGATCCCTCCATAATAAACAGTCTGTTTTATGCTTTACTATGAATAATAAAGGTTTCCTTTAGGCATGTCAATAAATCGTTCATAATATGAATCTAAAAAAAGGATAAAAACCTTGCAAGTTTGTTCTATCTGGTATATCATTCTGTTATAGGACATGGGAGAATCAGAAAGTTAGTTTCCCAATATGAGCAACGCGTAATCCCGGGCGCTGCCCGGGGTGCGCAGAAACGAGGATAGAATGAGCGAGACTTATGTGGAGTGCCTGGTAAAGGCGAAATCAAAGCCCGGAATGGTGCTGTTAAAATTCCTGCTGATCGGCCTGACCGCCGTGTTTGTGCTGTTGATGCTGCTGGGTATCATTCTGGCGATCATACCCGGAGCCATCACCGGTGTATTAGCTTATTTTATGACGCTGTATTCCGATCTGGAATATGAGTATCTGTATCTGGACAAGGAGCTGGTCATTGACAAGGTGCTGGCAAAAAGCAGGCGTAAGCGCGTGGGCACTTATCAGGTGGACCGGATGGAGATCATGGCGCCCTTTCACTCTCACCGGCTGGACAATTACAGGAACCGTCAGGTGAAGGTCAAGGACTACAGCATCGGCGAGGAACTGAAACCGGATCTGCGCTATGCGGTGTATTATGAAGGAGGCGAGAAGCTGATCCTGAGCCCTTCCGAGGAGATCGTGAAGGCCATTCGCAATGTTGCGCCCAGAAAAGTTTTTACCGACTAAAAATATATAAAAAAATATTTCAGAAAACACAAATTGACAGTTGACAGCGGCTGTCAATTTTGTTACACTCGAATGCAAATCAAAATTTCAAAAATTCTAAAGGAGGACTGGAAATGGGACAGATTATTGGCGAAGGCATTACCTTTGACGACGTGTTGCTGGTACCGGCATATTCGCAGGTAGTGCCCAATCAGGTGGACCTGACCACGTGGCTCACCAAGAAGATCAAGCTCAACATTCCGATGATGAGTGCCGGTATGGATACCGTCACAGAACACCGTATGGCGATCGCTATGGCCAGACAGGGCGGTATCGGCATCATCCACAAAAACATGTCTATTGAGGCACAGGCAGAAGAGGTGGATAAAGTGAAACGTTCCGAGAACGGCGTTATCACAGATCCTTTTTCCCTGACTCCCGAACACACATTGGCTGACGCTGACGAGCTGATGGGTAAATTCCGCATTTCCGGCGTACCCGTTACCGAGGGACGCAAGCTGGTAGGTATCATTACCAACCGCGATCTGAAATTCGAGACAGATTTCTCCAAAAAAATCAAAGAATCCATGACATCGGAAGGTCTGATCACCGCTCCCGAGGGTATTACTCTGGAGGAGGCAAAGCAGATCCTCGCCAAGGCCCGCAAGGAAAAGTTGCCCATCGTGGACAAGGATTTTAACTTAAAAGGCCTGATCACCATTAAAGATATAGAAAAAACGATCAAGTATCCTCTGGCAGCCAAAGATGAGCAGGGCAGACTGCTGTGCGGTGCGGCGGTGGGTATCACGGCCAATGTGCTGGACCGCGTGACGGCTCTGGTTGCGGCCAAGGTGGATGTGATCGTACTGGACAGCGCTCACGGACATTCCGAGAATGTGCTGCGCTGCATCCGTATGATTAAGGAGAAATACCCCGAAGTGCAGATCATTGCGGGCAATGTGGCCACAGGCGAGGGAACCAGAGACTTGATCCAGGCCGGTGCCGACGCGGTGAAGGTGGGGATCGGGCCCGGTTCCATCTGTACCACCCGTGTGGTGGCGGGTATCGGCGTACCCCAGATCACCGCTGTTATGGATGCCTATGCTGTGGCCAAGGAGTACGGGATTCCCATTATCGCGGACGGCGGTATCAAATACTCCGGCGATATCACCAAGGCTATTGCGGCAGGCGGCAATGTCTGCATGATGGGCAGCATGTTTGCGGGCTGTGATGAGAGCCCTGGGGACTTCGAGTTGTTCCAAGGCAGAAAATATAAGGTGTATCGAGGCATGGGTTCCATCTCCGCCATGGAAAACGGCAGCAAAGACCGTTATTTCCAGGAGAATGCCAAGAAACTTGTACCCGAGGGCGTTGAAGGCCGTGTGGCTTACAAGGGCATGGTGGAGGACACCGTTTTCCAGTTGATGGGCGGCCTGCGTTCCGGCATGGGCTACTGCGGTGCCCACAGTATCGAGGAATTGAAAGAGAACGGCAGATTTGTCAAGATTTCCGCCGCGTCCCTGAAAGAGAGCCATCCCCATGATATACATATCACCAAGGAGGCTCCCAACTACAGTGTGGACGCATAGACGAGGAAATATGGCAGTTTTTTCCGAAATTATTCTTGCAACAGAACATTAGATGCACTATAATATAAGTAAGATATAGATACGGGAATAGTGTACAGTTGATTCTGTGTGGAAAGGAGCATACATGAATATAGCAGGCGTAAGCAATGTAAACTCCCTGTATGGAAAAATAGCCAGCGGAAAAAGGATACTGACTGCGGCGGACGACGCGGCGGGGCTTGCCATTTCCCAAAAGCTTGAGAGGGAGAATACCGGTCTGGACGTGGGTGCCTCCAATATTATGGATGGTATTGGCGCAGCCAACATTAAGGATGGTGCTCTGGGAGTAATGCAGGATTCCCTGCAGAGGATTCACGAACTCAGTATCAAAGCCTCCAACGGCCTGTATGGGGATTCCGAAAAGCAGATGATCCAGAAGGAAGTAGACCAGCTGTTACAGGGCATCCAATATACAGCTACCGCAACCCAGTTCAATGATATGAAACTGCTGGACGGCAGTATGGCGGATGTGGATATCGCCATGAATGCCGACGGTTCGGGACTTAAGATCCAGATGGAGAATTTGTCGCTGAAGTCGCTGGGCCTTGAGGGCTATAATGTCACAGGTGATTTTGATATCGGAGTTCTTGACGCGGCCATGAAAAAGATCAGCGAGGCGCGCAGCAGCACGGGAGCCTATACCAACGCTATGGAACATGCCTACAATTACAACACGGGAGCGTCCTACAATCATCTGAGCGCCAGGAGCCGGATAGAGGATCTGGATATCCCGAAAGCGGTCTCCGAGCAGAAGAAGAGTAAACTGCTGGAGGACTACCGTATGGGTATGCTGCGCAAGAAGATGCAGAACGATACTCTGATCACAAGAATGTTCGGCAGCATGTAATAAATAGACGATACAAAGTATATTAAAAGGGGCTGTAAAGAGGTCATTCCCACAGGGAGCGCGACTTTTTGCGGCTCCTTTTTTCATCCGCCTAAAACTCCGCAGTTTTCGGGAAAAGGAAGGGTTCGCACAGGATCGCACTGATGCAGGGCGTGATCATCAACATCCGAAATCAATTTTCCCAACCAAGATTTTTTTGCTTCCATACTTGCCAAAAAGGCATAAACCATGTACTATATAATTAATCGTTACACGACTGGCGGAAAGACAGCAAAAGCTGTTATGGGATGACCCATGGGAAGTGCAAACGTAAAATAAGCCGACCGCCTGGGCAACCACCTTGACTGTGTATGCCCAGGTGGTCTTTTTCACTCATTTTATCAGTATATTCCCCCTAGGCGCACTGAATGCTATCAGGAGACTTGCGGTCGGATAGCATTCACCCGAAAAGTGTGCATGCAGGGAATATGCGGAACTCTAAACAGCATATTCCCGGAAGGCGCACTGAATGCTATCTGAGCGCATGCGGTCGGATAGCATTCACCCGAAAAGTGTGCATGTAGGGAATATGCGGAACTCTAATAAGGAGGTACTATATGTTATCACTAAAGCAGGAACTGGAAAACAACGCGTATCCCGGCAGAGGCATCGTAATCGGTCTGACGCCGGACGCAAGTCATGCTGTCACGGCTTATTTTATCATGGGGAGGAGCTCCAACAGCCGTAACCGCATCTTTGTAACCGACGGGGAGGGGATTCGCACCCAGGCCTTCGATCCCTCCAAGCTGGAAGATCCCAGCCTGATCATCTACGCGCCGGTGCGTGTGCTGGGCAACAAGACCATAGTGACCAACGGAGACCAGACCGACACCATCTATGAGGGCATGGATCGCGGGCTGACTTTCGAGCAGTCTCTGCGCAGCAGGGAATTCGAGCCTGACGGCCCGAATTTTACGCCGAGAATATCCGGTATCATGCATATCGACAACGGCAGATACAGCTATGCCATGTCCATATTAAAGAGTAATCACGGCGACGGCTCCTCCTGTGTGCGCAATACTTTTGCCTATGAGACGCCGCTTAAGGGAGAAGGACATTTTATCCATACTTATATGCATGACGGCAATCCGCTGCCCAGCTTTGAAGGAGAGCCGAAGACTGTGGAGATGACGGATGACATGAACGCATTTACGGATATGCTTTGGAACAGCCTGAATGACGAGAACAAAGTGTCCCTGTTCGTGCGGTATATCGATATTGCCACCGGGCAGTATGTTTCCAGGATCATCAACAAAAACCAATAGAGACTCGGGTTCGTCAGAACCTCTGAATCTGAAAAGGAGAAGAATATCATGAACGAGATCGAATTAAAATACGGATGTAACCCCAATCAGAAACCTTCCAGAATCTATATGGAGGACGGCAGTGAGCTTCCTGTGACCGTATTAAACGGAAAGCCCGGATACATAAACTTTCTGGATGCTTTCAACGGCTGGCAGCTGGTTAAGGAGCTGAAGGAGGCCACCGGTCTGCCCGCGGCCACTTCCTTTAAACATGTCTCCCCTGCCGGCGCGGCGGTGGGACTGCCCCTGACGGAAACCCTTGCCAAGATATACTGGGTGGACGATCTGGGCGAACTATCTCCTCTGGCCTGCGCCTATGCCCGTGCCAGAGGCGCGGACAGAATGTCCTCCTTTGGAGATTTCATCGCCCTGTCCGATGAGTGCGACGCGGACACGGCCCGCCTGATCAAGCGGGAGGTTTCCGACGGCGTTATTGCCCCCGGCTACACCGAGGAGGCGCTGGAAATTCTGAAAGCCAAGAAAAAGGGGAACTACAATGTGATCCGGATCGATCCCTCCTACCAGCCTGCTCCCACAGAAAAAAAGCAGGTATACGGAATCACTTTTGAGCAGGGCAGGAATGAACTGGATATTAACGGGGATCTGCTGTCCCATTTCGTAACAAAGAACCAGAGTGTTCCTCAGGAGGCCCTGATCGACATGAAGATCGCTCTGATCACCTTAAAATACACCCAGTCCAACTCCGTGTGTTATGTGAAGGGCGGACAGGCTATCGGCATCGGTGCGGGGCAGCAGTCCCGGATTCACTGCACCAGATTGGCCGGCAGCAAGGCGGACAACTGGTATCTGCGTCAGGCTCCCCAGGTGCTGGGACTGGAGTTCCTGGACAGCATCGGCAGGGCGGACAGGGATAACGCCATCGACCTGTATATCGGTGAAGAGTATATGGATGTGCTGGCGGAGGGAGCGTGGCAGAAGATCTTCAAGGTAAAGCCCCCGGTGTTTACCCCCGATGAAAAGAGAGCTTGGCTGGACGGAAACAGGGATGTGACCCTGGGTTCCGACGCGTTCTTTCCCTTTTCCGACAATATTGAGAGAGCGCATAAGAGCGGCGTAAAATATATTGCCCAGCCCGGAGGTTCCGTGAGGGATGATCTGGTGATCGAGTGCTGTGACAAATATGATATGGCAATGGTATTTACCGGCATCCGCCTGTTCCATCACTAGAGAGGACATGCCGTCATATTGCGGCGGCATATAAAGGCTGGCAGTTACTCTGGCGGCCGGGGATAAGGAGAATAACAGAACATGAGATTGGCAGATTTAGAACGATATAACCCGATAACGATACAATGTCATGACAACCCGGATGCGGACGCATTGGGGTCTGCCTATGGATTGTACTGTTATTTTCGCAGCAAAGGCAAGGATGTACGTATGATCTACAGCGGCTTTTCACGGATACAAAAAGCCAATCTGCGCATGATGTGCGACAAGCTAAAGCTCCCAATAGAGTATGTGGAATGGGAGGGGCATCCGCCCTTTCCGGGTCTTTTGATCACCGTGGATAGCCAATACGGGGCGGGCAATGTAACCCGCTTTGAGGCGCAGCAGGTGGCGGTGATAGACCATCACCGTATAGAGATTGAAAATGTGCCTATGAGCCGCATACAGTCCGATCTGGGCAGCTGCTGTACGCTGGTATGGACCATGCTGCTGGAGGAAGACTACCCGGTGAACGAGGACGTGGTGCTGGGTACGGCGCTGTATTACGGCCTGTACACGGACACCAACCAGCTTTCGGAGATGCATAATCCCCGGGATATGGATATGTGGGAAACTCTTAACACCAACAAGAGACTGCTCACTATGTTTCGCAATTCCAACCTGTCCCTGCAGGAGCTGATGATCGCCGGAATCGCGATGATCCGCTACAGCTACAACGACGAATACCGTTTTGCGGTAATACATTCTCAGCCCTGCGATCCCAACATTTTGGGCCTGATCAGCGATTTTTTGCTGCAGGTGGACGAGATCGACGTGTGTCTGGTCTACAATGAGATAAACGATGGCTACAAGATCTCCGTGCGCAGCTGTATCCGGGAAATCAACGCCAACGAACTGGCGGCCTATCTGACGGAAGGCATCGGCTCCGGCGGCGGTCATGCGGAGAAGTCGGGCGGCTATATCAGTAAGCGGCTGTATGGAGAGAAAAACGGCGCTCTTCATGCGGACGCGTATTTTAACAACCGGATGAATCAGTATTTTGCGGAATTTATGGTGATAGACGCCAAGGAGTACCGGATCGATGTGACAGGGCTGCCCCGCTACCGCAAGCGCCCCGACCTGATGGGATATGTGCGGGTAGATACCATAGAGGGGATCGGAAAAACGGCCATTCTCCGTACCCAGGAAGGGGATGTGACACTGAATCTGAATGTGGCGGAGGGGATATATCTGGTGCTGGAGGACGACGGGGACATCATTCAGACCAGCAGCAGTCAGTTCGAGCCCTACTATGATATCATGGATGAGAAATATGACTGGAAAGCAGTCACATCCTATGAACCGACTATAAAAAACCAGGCTAAGAACATTACTTTCCATATTCATGATTATGCCAGATCGTGCAGGCCCAATGACAATCTGCAGGTTTATATAAAAGAGCTGGAAAAAGGGGTCAAGCTGTTTCCGCTCTGGGATGAAGACGGCTATATGCTGGGTGTGCCCGGCGACTATCTGGCGGCGTACTGTGACAATCCTCAGAATATTTTTATCATCAAACACAAGCAGTTGGGTGAAAACTATGAGGCAATATAGGAAACCGCTAAAAAACAAGCAAAACGGGCGTTTGGCATAACGGCGGATCACCTCACAAAATGAGGGATACGGGTATACTATATAGTATGCAGGGATTGAGGTAAGTCAGTAATGCAGGTTAAGAAGAAACGGAATAGAGGTGGAGAAAACAAGGGTTTTCCTTTGCTTTTTTCTATAATAATTGTATTTTGCGTCCTGGGCACAGCGGTATTTTCCGTGGCCCGGAAAACAACCCGGGAGATGTCCGAGGCGGCGATCCAGAATCTGAATGAAAGCCTTGATCTTCTACAGTGTACCATCGAGGCCATAATGAATAAGGATGCAGAGTTCCAAAAGCTGATGGCACAGGAGATTGCCAGAGGGGAGAATCCGGAAGATTATGTGCGCTCATTCCAGAAAAATCAGACTATGGTGAAGATCGCGTTGATTCTGGCGGGGGAGACGGAAGGAATCTCCAGCACGGGAGAAACATTTTCCGCGGAGGAGCTGGATTTCTCTTCGGGCTGGGCGGTAGACGGGCTGGAAATGTCCAGTTCCTATCTTAATTATATGGGCACGTGGGCATATTCCCTTAGGTGCCCCGTTATAAAAGATGACAGTGAGATCGGTGTGCTCTATGTGGAATACACCTATGATTCCCTGGACAGGTCCCTTCCCAACGGATTTTATGATAACCAGGCCATGCTCTACATCATGGATGCCAGGACGGAGAGGTTTGTGCTCAAGCCCAAGGGGATGGGAGAACGGAGCGCGGGACACATTAATCTGGAGGATTATTACAGGGCCAATGACATCCGGGAGGAGGAACTGCGCGCCGAGGTGGAAGATTGTGTGCGGAATGGGAAAAATATAATGTTCTACCACGACATTCGCGGAAAAAGCGCTTTGAACTATATGTGGACGGTGAACGACGGGACGCTGTACCTGACAGGCTATGTACCCGTCGAGGCCATACAGCAGGAAGGAAGAACCGTCAACCAGAATATTCTCATCGTGGTAACGGTGATGCTGACCGCCTTCTTCCTGTGTTTTGCCCTGTATTATTTTAACCAGAGACAGCAGAATAAGGTCAGGAGGGAGCGAGAGGCGGAGAGGGAACTGCACAGCAAACAACTGGCGGAGGCATTGCACGCCGCGCAGCTGGCCAGCAATTCCAAGACCATGTTCTTGTCTAACATGTCCCATGACATCCGCACTCCCATGAACGCTGTCTTGGGATTTACCACCCTGCTGGCCAGGGATGCCGACAATCCGGATAAGGTGCGGGAATATACCAGAAAGATCACGGCCTCCGGACAGCATCTGCTCAGCCTCATCAATGACGTTCTGGATGTTTCCAAGATAGAGAGCGGTAAAGTGGTGCTCAATCTGGAGGAGTTCACCCTTAACGATCTGGTGTCTTCCGTTGATGCCATCATCCGTCCCATGGCTGCCGCCAGATCCCAGCAATTTCATGTGGAGGTGAGGGACATTCGGCATGAGTATCTGATAGGTGACGAGACCAGGATCAATCAGATTCTGATCAATCTCTTATCCAATGCCGTCAAATACACGCCGGAGGGAGGAAACATCTGGTTTAGGATCATCGGGCGGAGACAACGCTCCAATCAGTTTGAACATATTCGGATCGAGGTGGAGGATGACGGACATGGGATGACTCAGGAGTACCTCAAGACGATCTTTGACGCGTTCACCAGAGCGGAGAACAGTACTACCAACAAGGTTCAGGGCACAGGCCTTGGGATGGCGATCACAAAAAACATTGTGGAACTTATGGGAGGAACCATCGAAGTGTTCAGCGAGGTGGACAAAGGCAGCCTCTTTCAGGTGGATCTGGAGTTTCGCGTTCCGGAGGGACAGGCGGATAAGCTTTTCTGGGAAAAAAGCGGAATATCCCGTATATTGGTTGTGAGTGATAATCTGCAGGACTGCAATACTATCTGCGCGCTCATAAGTGAAATGGGTATCGAGATGGATATTGCGGCATGTGGGGAGGAGGCCCTGCGCATATTGCGGGACGATGAGACAAATGGTAACTACCATATGGCCCTGCTGGATTGTGACACCCCGGACATGGGAAACGCGGCGGAAGAGATCAGGAAAGCATTGCCGGGGACTGCGCCCCTTCTGCTCATGACAACTCATGGATCGGAAGGTCTTGACTCTATGGAGGGGGCGCTCAGACTGGAATGTACCGGAATTCTGGCAAAGCCTTTCTTTCTGTCGGCGCTGAAGGAAAAAGTGATGGAGATACAGGCCGGTACGGCCGGGAAAACCCGGGAAACGGAGACCGGCGAGACGGAAAGTCTGGAAGGTTTGCATTTTTTGGCTGCGGAAGACAACGAGATCAATGCGGAAATCCTCTCGGAAGTTCTGACGCTGGAAGGTGCAAGCTGTGTGATCATGGAGAATGGCAAACGAGTGCTGGAGCGCTTTGAGGAATCAGCGGAGGGTGAGTTTGATGCTATCCTGATGGATGTGCAGATGCCTGTGATGAACGGATATGACGCCACCAGGGCCATCAGGGCGTTGGAGCGAAAGGATGCGGCCCGGATTCCCATCATAGCCATGACCGCCAACGCTTTCGCAGAAGACGAACGGGAGGCGCTAAGCGCCGGCATGAATGTTCATCTGGCAAAGCCCATAGATATAGATATGCTGAAAAAGGTAATACGGCAATATATCCGCAAAGAGGGTATGTAGTACTCCGGTTCAGGATGTTGCAAGGTGTAATAAAGCGGAATATGAAATGTAGTAAAGGCAAGGAAAAGTATGAGGAAAATAGCGGCAAGAAATCGTATTAGATGGACAGCGGCCTGCCTGACAGCGGCGGTGACCCTGTCCATGGCAGCCTGCGGGGGGGAGGACGGAGGGGACCTTAATCTGGTGGCTTCCCAAGAGGAGAACCACAGGACAGTGAATTTGTTCAGTCCCATGGAAAAAACAGATCCCCATGCGGAGAATGTGGCCAGAAACGCCGCCGACAAGACGATTGTCATGGCGGAGGAGAAACTTGGCGTAACCGTGGGGTATATCACTTATACGGCGGAGAATTATGAGGATAAAACGTACGATGAGGTGGCACTGGACCGGGCCCGTAATGACATGGACGATATATACCTGCTGAATCCGGACGTGATCCAGATTCTGGGAGAAGAGGGGAAACTAAGGGATCTGTCGGGATTGGCCTGTGCGGAAAATCTGCGGGATGTTGTAAAGATCGCTAATACTGTGGACGGGAAACTTGTGGCGATTCCCCAGGAGGTGGTGGCTTACGGACTGTTTATCAATAAAGATATGTTTGACAGATACAGCTTGGAGCTGCCGGAGACGCCGGAGGAATTTTTGGAGTGCTGCAGGGTGTTCAAGGAAAACGGGGTCGAGACTCCTGTGGGAGCCAACCGTTGGTGGCTGGAGACTTTCGTCCTGGCCCAGGCATACGCCGATCTGTACAACGGAGGCAACACGCAGGCGGAGATCGCGGCTCTGAACAGCGGGGAGGCCAAGCACAGCGACTATCTGCGGCCGGGTTTTGAATTTTTGCGGGAAATGATAGATTGCGGCTATATTGATGCCCAGAAGGCTTATGTGAGTGAGGCCATCGAGGGAGAGAGAGAAGACTTTCTAGCGCAGAAAACACCTATTGTCATGGCTTACTGGGGGGCGGCGAACACAGAGACCGCATACGGAAAGACAGATTTCAACATGTTGGTCATCGGTTTTCCCAGCAGCCGCGGGCAGATGCCGGTGATGCCCATGACAGGGTATGGCGTGGGCATCGATGCGGAACATGGAGAAGACGCTATGGCGGTTCTGGATGAGATCCTGTCCGATGACGCGCTCCGCGTGTACGCGGAGACCAACAGGGTGATCTCCCCCTCCAAAAACGTGGAGGTGGACTGCGTCCCCGCGCTGCAACCACTGAATCACAGAATCCAGGAAAATGTTTATGTTTTGGGTGCCAACGCCGGAATGAAGATGGAACAGTGGGGAAATATCTGTCTTGTGGTACGGCAGTTGTTAAGCGGAGCCACGGTGGATGAGTGTATGGCTGAAATCGACAGGCTGCAGGAGGAATCTCTGGCGAAGTAAGGAATTTGATTGAAACTTACAGCCAGGTATGCTATATTAGAAATAATAGGTCACGGACGGGAAAGGATATGTATACTATGAGTGAACTGGACACTATGACAGCCGGAGAGACATCAGAGGAAAAGATCTCCCGGAATTTCATTGAGCAGATCATCGACAGGGATTTGGCAGAGGGCGTGTGTGACACGGTGCATACCCGTTTCCCGCCCGAGCCTAACGGGTATCTGCACATCGGCCATGCCAAGGCCATACTGACCAATTATCTTCTGGCACAGCAGTACGGCGGCAAGTTTAACATGCGCTTTGACGACACCAATCCCACCAAGGAGGATATCGAGTTTGTGGAGTCCATCAAGGAGGATGTACAATGGCTGGGTGCCGATTGGGAGGACAGGTTGTTTTACGCCTCGGATTATTTTGGTCAGATGTACGAGGCGGCGGTGAAACTGATAAAAAAGGGAAAGGCCTATGTGTCGGATCTGACGGCGGAACAGATCAAGGAGTATAGAGGCAGTTTTACCGAGCCGGGCAGAGAAGATCCCTACAGCGGCCGCAGTGTGGAGGAGAACTTAAGACTCTTTGAGGAGATGAAGGACGGAAAATACGCGGACGGAGAAAAAGTACTCCGCGCCCGGATCGACATGACTTCACCCAATATCAACATGCGGGACCCGGTAATCTATCGTGTGGCTCATATGAACCATCATAACACGGGAGACGCCTGGTGCATTTACCCCATGTATGATTTTGCCCACCCCATCGAGGATGCCATCGAGGGTATCACCCATTCCATCTGTACGCTGGAGTTTGAGGATCACCGTCCCCTGTACGACTGGGTGGTGAGAGAGCTTGAGTATCCCCATCCCCCCAAGCAGATCGAGCAGGCCAAGATGTATCTGAAGAATGTTGTGACAGGAAAGCGGTATATCAAGAAGCTGGTGCTCGAGGGCAAAGTGGACGGTTGGGATGACCCCAGGCTGGTGTCCATCGCGGCGCTGCGCCGCCGGGGATTCACACCTCAGTCTATCCGCCGCTTTGTGGAGATGTGCGGTGTCTCAAAAGCCCACTCCGTGGCGGACTACGCGGCACTGGAGTATTGCATCCGGGAAGATCTGAAAGTACAGGCTCCCCGCTATATGGCTGTTCTGGACCCGGTAAAGCTTGTGATCGACAACTATCCCCAGGGACAGACGGAGTATTTGACGGCGGTAAACAACCCGGACAATGAAGAACTGGGCAGCAGAGAGATTCCCTTTGGCCGGGAGCTGTATATCGAGAGAGAGGATTTCATGGAGGAACCGCCCAAGAAGTATTTTCGTATGTTTCCCGGCAATGAGGTGCGTCTGATGAATGCCTATTTTGTGACGTGTACCGGATGTGAGAAGGATACGGAGGGCAATGTCACAGTGGTACATTGCACCTATGACCCCGCATCCAGAGGGGGCAACAGTCCGGACGGCAGAAAAGTAAAGGGGACCATTCACTGGGTGACGGCCCAGACAGCCATATCTGCCCAGATCCGCCTGTACGAGAACCTCATCGATGAAGAGAAAGCGGACGAAAAGGGTTCCATCTATGACGAGAACGGAGAACTGTATCTGAATCCCGATTCTCTGGTGGTGAAACAGGGATATCTGGAGCCGGCGTTTGCGGGGGCCGGGGCATATGAGCGGTTTCAGTTTGTGCGCCAGGGATTTTTCTGTGTGGATGCCAAAGATTCCACAGCGGAGCGGCCAGTGTTTAACCGGATCGTGTCATTGAAGAGTTCTTTTGTATTGCCTAAGTAAAAATCGGATGTCTAACTTCCTAATACTGATTGATGCAGTATCACAGGTAAAAACTGTGAGATGCGGACAGAGGAAAGATTGAAAGTAAAACATTCAAAATTAGTGCAGTATCACAGGTGAAACCTGTGATATGCGGGCAGAGGAAAGTTTGAAACGGAAGTTTCAGAGTATAATTGGCGCAATACCGCAGGCAGATCAGCAGTTGATATGTCCGTTGCAGGTATGCATGTAGAGATAAACAGGGAGAAAGAGGATTAAGCGTTATGGGAATATTTTCAGGATTAAAAGAGTTGGGACTTGGTGATCTGGAAAACAGCGATCTGTTCGCGGAAGAGGAAAAAGCGGAGCAGCAGGCGGCGGAGCCTGCACAGCCGGAGGAGACGGACTACATCTACGACAAGTCCTTTACCTGCCCCGTTTGTGACAAACAGTTTATGTCGCGGGTGATGAAGACCGGCAAGGCGAAACTGGTATCCATGGATCTGGATCTGAGACCCAGATATGTAGGGATCGATGCCACCAAGTATGATGTGGAGCTGTGCCCCCATTGTAAATATGCGGCGTTGACCCGCTACTTTACGGCGATGACACCCGGCCAGATCCATCTGATCAAAGATCAGATCAGCGATAAGGTGAAACTACAGCCTCACTCTGAGGACTACTACACTTACGAGGAGGCCATGGAACGCTATAAGATCGCGCTGGTGTGCGCCATGGTGAAGAAGGCCAAAAACAGTGAAAAGGCCTATATCTGTCTGAAATCCGCATGGCTGCTGCGCGGCTATGCCGAGGAGCTGGAGAGCAAGCGTCAGCTGCTGCCTCAACAGAGGGAGGAGCTTAACAAGCAGGAACAGGAATATCTGCAAAACGCTTTCAAGGGTTTTGTGGAGGCGCAGAAGTCGGAGCGCTATCCCATGTGCGGCATGGATGAGTACACCATGGATTATCTGACCGCAGCGCTGGCCTATGAGGTGGGCGAATTGGATATGGCCTCTCAGTATGTGTCCCGGCTGCTGGCATCCATGGCTAACAACCGCGTAAAGGATAAGGCCAGAGATCTGAAGGAACTGATCGTGGCTAAGAGAAAAGAAACAGGAAACTAGGGTATGTATGATTTGACCGCTATGCTGCGCGCGGACAGTGATAAATGTCTGTATGAGCAGATATACGAATATATCAGACAGGAGATCAGAGAGGGGAAGTTGCGCCCGGGGGAGCGACTTCCCTCTACCCGTTCTCTGGCGGAAAAACTTCAGATTTCCCGCAGCACGGCCACACTTGCCTATGACCAGCTGCTGTCTGAGGGCTATATTGCCTCCCTGCCATACAGAGGGTATTACGTCTGCCGCATGGAGGAATTGTACCGGCTTGACACTGAGGAGGATAGTATATACAGCAGCAGGGGGGCGGAGGTGGGGAAGGAGCGGTATATCTGCGATTTTTCTCCTACCGCCACGGACATGTCCAGATTTCCTTTCAGCGTCTGGCGAAAGATCAACAGAAATGTCCTGAGTCAGAGCGGCAGCGGCCTGTTTGCCCAGGGGGACGCCCAGGGGGAATACAGCCTGCGGGAGACGATAGGCAGGTATCTGCATTCCTCCCGGGGAGTAAACTGTACGCCCCAGCAGATCATAGTGGGAGCCGGAAACGACTATCTGCTCCTGCTGCTGGAAAAGATATTGGGTCGCCATGTGCGGATAGCCATGGAGAATCCCACATATAAGAGGGCTTATCAGATATTCAGCTCCTTTGCCTACGATATCACTACGGTGGACATGGATAAGGCGGGCATGTCGGTGTCGGGACTGCGTCAGAGTGATGTGACAGCGGCTTATGTGATGCCCTCCCACCAGTATCCCACGGGAGTGCTGATGCCCATCGGACGGCGGCTGGAACTGCTGAAATGGGCCAATGAGGCACCGGAGAGATATCTGATCGAGGACGATTATGACAGCGAGTTCCGCTATCGGGGAAAGCCTATTCCCTCCCTTCAGGCGTCAGATACCCAGGGTAAGGTGATCTATATCGGCACCTTCAGTAAATCCATTGCTCCGGCTATCCGTGTGAGCTATATGGTGTTGCCCCAGAACTTGTTGGATAGGTATCGGAAGCAGTGCTATTTTTATTCCGCCACAGTGTCCCGGATCGACCAGAAAATGCTGGAGGAATTTATAGCCGGGGGATACTTTGAGCGGTATCTGAACAAGATGCGCAAACACTACAGAGAAAAACACGATCTGATGCTGGAGGAACTGGAGGATTTCGCAGAGGATTTTACCGTTACCGGAGAGAACGCGGGGTTGCATTTACTGCTCACCGCCAGGAGGGGACAGACAGAGAGCGGTTTGGTGGAGGCGGCTCAATCCAAAGGAGTCAGAGTCTATGGCCTGTCGGAAAACCTGGTGGGAACAACCGGGGAATATCCGGGCGACACCGTACTTTTGGGGTACGGCGGGCTGGGACAGGAAGATATAAAAAAGGGCCTGGCGCTCTTGCGACAGGCCTGGCTGTAAGTACTGTATTATTCTTCCTCGATAGGGGTTTCTTCCTCGGCGGCTTCCTCTTCGTCAAAGAATTCTTCCACATTCTTTTCCGCTTTTTCCTCCGCGTCGGATATGGTCTGGGACAGGGTGGTGAAATGCTCCTCGGCTCCGGAGAATTTTTCGGAAATCGTGCTCACCGCGTCGCCCACTTTCTGAACTACGGTCCCGGCAACGGTTCCGGCTTTCTCCACAGCCTTTTCAGAGGCTTCTTTAGCCAGAGATACATAATTACGAACCGGCGCGGCGGCTTCCTCTTCCAGATCATCGCTGAAGTTGTCATAGTCGTCATCTTCCTCGGAAACGGCGGCGGGGGCAGTACCTTTTCTGGTCAGATAGTAATAGGCGGCTACAGCCGCAGTGCCTGCAGCGGCAGTAAAGAGTAAGAACTTACCAAATTTTTTAGCCATGGGGTACTCCTTTCAATTGAGTCATGTTATCTATATAGATATTTTAATACTATTTTGTGGAAATGAAAAGAGAATATGTATAAAAAGTTTATAAAAACTATGGGAACCGCTCCTTGCAAGCATATATGGGGTGTGCTAAAATGGGTAAAGCGCAAAGCGCTTAACTCTTTTGAGCAGAGAGTGTGCCGGAGCGCACAAAAAGCAAGGAATAATGAGTAAAGTGCACGTTAGAGCGCACTAGTGGTTCGGAGAACGAAAGTATGAACGGGAAATTTTTTGATCTGAAAAAGGAAAAACAGGATAGAATGATCAACGCTGCCCTCAAGGTGTTTGCCCGGCAGGGATACCGTCATGCCAGCACGGACGAGATCGTCCGTGAAGCGGGTATCAGCAAGGGGCTGTTGTTTCACTATTTTACCAGCAAACTGGGGGTATATAGCTTTGTATATGACTATAGTGTCAGATATATGATCCTGGAGCTTGGTGCCCGGGTGCCCTCCGGCGAGAAAGATCTGTTCGCCGTTTGCAGAGCCATGGAGTCGGCCCGCATGCAGGCCATGAAAGGCTATCCGTACATGCAGCAGTTTTTGAACCGCTGCATGTGGGAGGATGTGAGCGAAGCCCTGCTGGCCACGGAAAAAAAGCGGGAGGATCTGGAGGCGGCCTACGACAGGATTCAGGAGCAGATAGATTATGCGCTCCTGCCCTCCGGCGTGGACGGACCCAAACTGGAGCGGATGCTGCGGTATACGATCCAGGGGCTGATGCAGCAGCATTTTCTGGACGCGTCCTTTCAGCCGGAGATGTTATACGCTGAGACCGTGGAATATATTGATATGTTGGAGCGCATCGTAAAGGGGTAAGCCCCGGGCGCTCCTATTTGTTCATCTTATGGGGCGGGTCGGCGGGATAGCCGCCCTTGAGTTTCTGCATGCCCCGCTGTATGGCGTCCCGGGAATTCTTCCAGTCCGCGTCCTTGTTCTGATAGTCGAATTTTTCCACCATCCAGGATACGTCCTCATACAGACGTTCCATGTTGCGCTCCATCAGGGGCAGTACCACACCGTAAAACTGTTTTAATTCTTTGTCCGAGAGTCTCTGATCCGCAGCGCTGCACAGGTCCCCGAAATGCGTCAGACAGAACCCTTTACTGCTCTTAACCTTTTCCCGGAAATCCTCGTCCCTGCTGTACATATGGAAAAAAGTGTCCATATAGCGGGAGTAGTTGTCCTTAAAATGATCGCAGATATAGCAGGAGGCATTTTTCTGTGACACCCACATGCTGATACTGTTGCCGCCGGTATTACCTTTCAGCTTATCCTTAAAGGACATTTTTCCCGGGGAAAAGGAGGCGAACTGCTGTTTCATTTCCCGTATGGTCCTCTGATAGTGGGTCTTCAGTATCCAGGCGTTGCCCAGAGTGTTGCCGTAGTCAAACATTTTCTGGAAATGCATGCGGCAGAATCCGGCCTTGTCCGTGGCCTCCCGGATATCCGCCTCCATATAGGAACTGCTGTTGCCCAGGCAGAAATCCATCACATCCTGCTCCACGGCCCGCTCGATAAAACAGAAGGGACATTCATCGTGAGCTTCCATGGCCTCGTTCAGCGGTATGGTATAAAGCTGTTCTTTCATAAATTCGCACCGTCCTTGGTCTTTTTACAATTAGTTTAAATCATTTTTGAAATATTGGCAACATATCTTAAAAAGTTGTGACAAAGTTGTGAAAAAAAGAAACGAAAATTTAAGATTAATTTTCTTGTATTTTAGGGAGATAGCGGCTACAATTTTATATATAAAAATTACGTGAGAGATGTGGTCGTCTTGGTATTCAGCAGTATTGAATTCTTGTTGTACTTCCTCCCGATTTTTATCCTGGTATATATGATTGTCCCGAAGAGAGCAAAAAACGGTGTTCTGGTGATCGGCAGCATGATCTTCTATGCGTATGGAGATCTGCGCGGGCTGGGGCTTTTGGCAGTGTCCGCAGTGGGCAATTATATGGCGGCCAGGGTGATACGCAGGAAGAGTGGGCTGATCGCCGCAGTGGCGGTGAATATCGGCGTTTTGATTTTATTTAAATATTATCAGGGTGGCGCGATGCTGCCTCTGGGCATCAGTTTCTACACCTTTCAGGCCGTGTCCTATCTGGTGGACGTGTATCGCAGGGAAGTGCCGGCAGAGAGAAAAATCGTGGACTTTGCGGCATATATTATGATGTTCCCCAAGCTGGTCATGGGTCCCATTACGAGCTATAAGGATATGCGCAGACAGCTGCGCTGCCGCAGCTGCAACGCGGAAAGCCTGCAGGAAGGATTGAAACTGTTTATTCTGGGTCTGTGCGCGAAGGTACTTTTGGCGGATCGGCTGGCACTGCTGTGGCAGGAGGTACAGGTCACGGGCTTTGAGAGTATCTCCACTCCCCTTGCCTGGATTGCGGCGGTGGCTTATTCCCTGCGGCTGTACTTTGATTTTGCCGGATACTCCCTTATGGCTTTGGGGATGGGACGTATGCTGGGCTATGCCCTGCCGGAAAACTTCCGCCAACCCTATATGGCCATGTCCGTGCGGGAATTTTACCGCAGATGGCATATGTCGTTGGGGAACTGGTTCTGCAAGTATGTTTACATTCCTCTGGGCGGCAGCCGCAGGGGGGAGAGCAGGACGGTCTGCAATCTGCTGGCGGTATGGCTGCTGACTTCTCTGTGGCACGGCATCACGGGCAACTTTTTCATCTGGGGTATGGGAATCTGCCTGCTGATCATCATGGAGAGGCAGGTGGGAAAGCTTTGGAAAGGCAAGGCTCCGGCAATCTGCCATCTGTATCTGTGGGCGGTGATCCCCGTCACATGGATGTGCTTTGCCATCACTGACCTGGGACAGCTGGGCATCTATCTGAGCAGGATGTTCGCCATCGGGGAGACCGTGGCGGCACATGCCGGAGACTGGCGTGCCGCGCTTACGGATTACGGCCTGTTGCTGGCCGTGGGTTTGGCTGCCAGCACGCCGCTGGCACGCCGGTTGTATGAGAAATTGGAGAAACGCTGGTTCGGAATGTTGCTGCTTGCGGCTGCTTTCTGGTTTTGCGTGCACAGGATAATGCTGGAGGGTGAGAATCCCTTCATGTACCGGAATTTTTAGGGATTGACAAAGGTGGAGGATGACCTTGAAGTGGTGGAAGAAATGGTCCTTTGTGATGATATTGGCAATAACGGGCATCATTTATTACGGGGCGACCGGGGGTATACAGAAGTTAAGCGGTTGGTTGAATGCATATATTGTTGGTGACATGAATCCTGGGGAGGACAGTGAAACACAGCAGGAGAGTTCCGTTTTAGAAGGAAATGAACAGACAGATCCCCCGGAGGAGAGTGAGGATTCGGCATTTTCTGCTGGAGTGCCCATCCCCACGGCAACCCCGGAGCCTGAGAGTCTTCCGGAGGAGCCGGAGCCCACGGCGACACCTGAACCGCAGATCCGTATAGGAAGAGTGGAGGACGATTATTTTGGCGATGCGCTGTTTCTGGGAGACTCCCGCACGGTAGGCCTGCATAAATATGGTGCCTGGGGGGAGACGGCGACTTTTTACGCCTCCACCGGTATGACGATCTACAAGCTTTTTAACGCGGAGATCGTGGAGATGCCGGATCAGCCGGAACCTATTTCCGTGGAGGAGGCTTTGCAGCATCAGAGTTTTCGCAAAATATATATCATGATGGGTATTAACGAGGTGGGCCAGGGCACGGCGGAGAGTTTTGCCCAGACCTATGGGGAGGCGATAGCTCACATCCAGGAGCTGCAGCCGGATGCCATTATCTATATACAGTCAATCTTGAAGGTCACTACCACCCGGTCAAACAAGGGGGACTATATTAACAACGAAGCTATTCAGGGAAGGAATGACGCTCTGAGCCAGCTGGCAGACGGAGAGAAGGTGTTTTATCTGGATATCAACGAAGCGCTCTGTGACGAAGACGGCGCTCTGGCCGGTGACTATACTTTTGACGGTGTTCACTTGAAAGCAAAGTATATCAGTCTATGGGAAGAATATTTGAGGAACAACGCGGTTTTGCTTGACTGACAGTATCTTTTGGGATATAATGAGTTGAATCGCATAGTACTACGCTTTTAGGGCTGCAAGGGAGTTTGCTCACCAGGCAGCCTTTTTTGCAGGGAACATGCGGGACTCAAACAGCATGATCCCGTACAGCCCCCAGAGAATATCAGGGCGA